>Ga0307515_10014446_pt1 | contig 14635 bp, 16 predicted proteins | sample 17_EM_MG_FD_194513 | JGI IMG/M metagenome (GOLD analysis project Ga0307515, IMG submission 194513) | Populus trichocarpa ectomycorrhiza microbial communities from riparian zone in the Pacific Northwest, United States - 17_EM | ecosystem: Host-associated > Plants > Roots > Unclassified | place... | reverse complement strand
TGAGGCCCGAGAACATCATGGAGAATACAAATCTAGTTTATCAATACACCGAGCAAGACGCCAACACCTACCTTTCTAATGCGAACTACAGTTACAGTCACGCACTTGCGGATCATCAGCAGCAAGTGAAGATACTCAAGGAGCAGAATGAGGCTCGAGCCTTGGTTCGCGAAGAAAAGTGTTTTTCCGATGTCGAAGCGGCGGCTCGATTGCCTACTCCCTTCTATGAATATTCATACTCGAGAAAAGATCTGGAAGAGTCCTCCACACGCGTTTCCTGCTTACATAAGCAGATTCTTTTTATTCCTTTTTTGGTTTGTTTCCGTAGCAATCACTTGTTGATTGCTACACCATATAGGCCTATATTAAGGCCTATATTAGTCGTAGCTAGAACTTCATTCATTCATTCATCCAATTCAATCCATCATTCAGTTCATCAATACTCAGAGCATTCAACTCACTCCTCTCTGGGTTTTGATGATTCGTCTTTCTGGTCATTCTTAAATCCGTCATGGCAAGGTTCTGATTCGGCGCTGGATCACTTCGGTTTTGTTGATCCCGGGAGCTTATTCCAAAGTTCTTCCCCCAATTCCACGGAGAGTGTCCCCGCTTCGTACCAAGCAAGTGATAGTTATGCATTCCAGGATATCCACATTAAAGGTCCTAAACAGGGGTTTTCCGATCGCATGGAGGGTCCTATCCTTGGAGAACCCTGGGAAAAAACCCGGAATCCTCTCAAAGACACCGCAGGAGCCCGTTTACCTACACCTGACCTATCGTCATTCCTAGATTTTCCCAATAGTACGGAACGCACAAACATAGTCCGGCCTGTGCTCTCGCCTCTCAAGCTAGATTTAGTGGATCGTGTAATGGCCGAATTTTACCGCCTTTTTGACACAAATTTTGGGATCCGGAGGCACGATGATGGTGCTGGTGAAAGTGGTTCTCAAGATACGCCAATTGGGGAACAGCCTCAAAAAACTTCAGATGGGACATCGGGCCCTGGAGGCCAAAAACGTAAGAATCGAGATGGTGACTCATCTCCGCCAGACGACGAAAATGATGACGACCCTAACAAACGGGGAAAAGTAGACCCAAGTACCCCGGCCTTGAAGTTGCCTGGAGGGCGGAAACTTGCTTGCCCTTTTTTCAAACACAATCCGTGTGGGCATTCAACTAATAGAGCTTGCGTATATCCCGGATTCCCAAGCATTTCACGAGTCAAGGAGCACCTGTACCGAAACCATACACTGCCAATCCAATGCCCAAGATGTTGCCAAACCTTCAGCAATGAGGATGATTGCCTTCAGCACCAGAGGGCACAGCGAGGCTGTGAGTGGAAGGAAGGAGATCCATTGGAAGGTGTAAGCAAGGCTCAGGAGGCGAAATTAAGGAGGAAAAAGAGGTCGACAAGCTCGTTCCCAGATGAGGCTAGGTGGAAGGTGATATATAAAATACTCTTTCCACAAGTTGCCGATGACCAGATTCCTAGCGCTTGTAAGGACCCCTCAGACCTCACACAAATACTCATTCATGAGAACTAACAAACTCATGCTAGATTGCGATTTCACCTCACCACAAGAATGCACACCATCCACGTCGCCAAATTCACCAGAGTTTGCCCGATTTGAAGACTTTTCCAAGAAAAAGCTCCCTGAGCTTGTACGAACTTCCTTGGAAGTGTTAGTCGAGCAAAACACTCAAATGCAGCTGCTAGAGGAAAGCCTGAAAAGCCAGCTTATTGATATTGTTCGCGATTGCCAGGAAAAGTTGTTCTCCATGTATCAAGACGCACGACGTACCGGTCCAAGTACGCCAACGACCGCTGCGGTAAGTTCCGAATGTCTTCAGCGTACAATAGATAGTCGATCAACAACGAATCCTTCCCAGACGGAGTTGGCAGAAGTGTTTATGCCTCCACCTCTAGTACATGGATTCAGCAATGGCCCAGATTTGAAGGAAATCCAGCAAGGACATCAAGCTAAGCCCGAAAGCTCGAAGGACCAGTCTGATTCTGGATATGGCTCTGCAAATACAAGCTTTGGAAGCTCAGAATCCTTTGGAGCACCCCAGTATAGTGATACACCAGCTGAGATTGAGCCTCCAACAATTGACACGCTGAAGACGGCAGCCGGACCCAACGAAAATTCCGAACCACAGATTGCCACGGCCCATTCTCGATCTCCGAGTATTACACAGCCTGATCAGTCCCCTGCATCTCTTGGTTTCGATCAGCCTAACGGTTGGCAAATGTTGTCTGGGCTAGATACTAGTTTACTAGATCCTACGATCCTCGACTATTTTCCAAATTCTGATTACAACTGGGCATGGAATGTGGATGGCGAAAACAATTCCTCTACAATCTCCGAGACATGATTAGTGAGGTATACTCATTCACGTAGTTAATTGATCTATAGAACCGTATCTAGAACCCCCTCTTCCATTCATATAAAAATTTTCTCTATCAGATCTGCCCTGCCTTTACAAGGAATTGCCAATTTGCTCAGCTATTGCAGCCGTTTTCGATTTTGCATCATTCATGGTTGGAAGGATCGCTGAAGGAGGTGGCCCGCCACGCGACTTCGAGAGAACGGGTAACCACGAAAAAGCAGGGGATGGACTGCCCGGTCAAGTCAGAGACCTTATGTTAAGGTCGAAAGACGTTTGGTTTTGTCCTGAGTGCAAAATAGACCGCCATTTTCCTGAAGACAATTCCATTATGATGTACGTGAAAGACCACGAACACCTGGAACTGGAAGGGAAATCAGTGTGGGAATGAAAACTTTGATGGTGGAGTAATGAATGAGCCATGTACATACAGATGGAGTGACCCGATTCAGATGTTTACTAAGGGTGAGAGTGAGGATGAGGCTGATTGGCATGAATGGCCTTTCAGTGTGGAAAAGGCAAAGTCAACGATGCAATCGACTTAAGCGTTGTTCAGGAGGACTTTCCTCAGATGGTTTGGTTATAGGGTCTGGCATGTTTAGATTTCTGTTGGGGTTTGTATAGATCCCGGATTGGAGATACCCTAATTTGTGGTTTTTGTATATCTTTATCTCCCCTGAGAACGGACATGTGTAGATTCGTTTTGATTTTCTAGAGTTGGATTACAACATTTAGAGGAACATCATTATGTGCCAAAACGAATCGTGTTGGTTTAGGAAGCCGTAGTTAAGGGATAAGAAATGTCTTCCAGAATAACTTCAATTGGGTGGTAAAAGTGCAGAGTAGCTAAAATGACATAACACCATGATAAGCTTCTCAAAGCACTCGAGAGTTACGGCGAAGGATGAGCTGTGGGGGGAAGGGTTGATGTTATTGACAAGACTGACTTTGGAGCCGAGACTTCTAAATGATCTGTAAAAGGGTGGAAGCTACTTACTGGGGGCTTGACTCATCCTCATCTGTCTTCATCAATCCCCGGAATGGATCACGAATCGTCTATCCAGAAGAGGCTTCTACCATGGTAGCATGGCTTCGCAGCTTGCCTTTGAAGAGTCATATGTACGATTGAAGCAGAATACGATGTATGGTTCCAGTTCGATCTTTTTGGTCTTGTAGAAGACTTTGGAGCTCAAGGTATGATGTTGAAAGATGTCCGGATCTGCTTCCTTCAACACAACGCCTCGCAGTCAATTCTGGAAACATAATCAACTTGAATCCATCTCGCACATGGAGTGAGTGCAAAACCAAAGCTGAGAAGGTTAGGGACCGAATATGAAAACCAGTCAAGCTAAGCAGCCCGAACGATGTGTGGATAGGACTACGGATAGGACTTATGTAGTTCGGTAAGAGAAATCGAGGAATGCCGGATCTCACAAAAAGAAACTGGACCATAATCCCCTTGGCTCGAGAGTCTATATAACCATGTCCTACCTATCCAATGCCAATGCAGATGCCCTCATCCACCGGTCCCAAAAACGCCTCGCTAACCATGAAAACCCGCAAACGGGAATGCCATCACTTCTTAACTCTTTTCGGCCTCCGCGACCGCCCAGCCGGCTCTTCCTCGGCATCCACCGCAGCCGTAGCAGCCTTCCCTTTCTTCCCCTTGACCGCATTCCTCTGGAATGCCTCCTCCGGCGGCTCATCCTCCGGCGACGGGCGCTTCTTCCCCTTCTTCGGCGCATACTTAGCCTCGAGACCAGTAAAGAAGTCCTCCGCGCGCGCCTTTCGGCGCTGCTGAATCAGCCCCGCCAAATCATCCATGCTACCCCCATTGCCCTTCGCCCCCTTGCCCTTCGCTCCCTTGCCCTTCCCCCCCTCCGCCCCGGCCTCCTCCTTTTCCCTCCGCTTCTCCGCCTGCCGCGCCTCCCTACGCGCCCGCTCCATCCGCGCCTTGCGGCTGCGCTCCGTCTCCTGCGTATACTTCTTGTGCGCCACCACGGTCCCCGCCGCGATCGCCGCGTCCAGGATCCCGCGGAAGCGATCTTCGTCTTCCAGCGGGCTGCTGAGCATGATGACTTCATAGACCTTGTTCAGGTCGCCCTGGTGCGCGTCGTAAGCGGCCAGTAGCGCGGCTTTCTCCTCGTCGCTGCCCTGGTATTCGGCTTTGAAATTTGAAATGGCCGAGTTCGTGACGAGCTCGGCGAATTGTGCGCGGTAGAAGGCGATCCAGTCGAAGTCGTCGTCGGCGTCGAGGTGGGCGGATTCCTCGGTGCGGCCGGTTGTGTCGTAGCGGGTGCGACGGCGCGGGTCCGAGAGGATGGCGTAGGCGAAGGCGATTTCTTGGAATTTGGTGTGCGCAGTCGCTTTGTCTTCGTCTTTGGCTTTGTCTGTGGGGGTTGGTTAATTGGGAAGGGAGGCGGTGGGCGTGGGGTTCACTTTACCTGGGTGGTGCTGTAGTGCAGCTTTGCGATATGCAGACTTTACTTCATCGGTTGTTGCGGATTTGTCGAGCCCAAGAACCTCGTACGGGTTGATGGTTTTGGGAGGTTCATCGTCGAAGAATCCATCGTTTTCAACCTCCTCTTCAAGCTTTTGTTTGCGTGGCATGGTGACGGGAGGTGGTAGTGATATCGGATTTGATGAGGAGCTTCGGTGGTGGTTGAGGTGAACGCGTCGTTGAAGAGCGTCTCGACGCGAAACCAATTCCGAGGTTTTGCCGTGCTCTCCCGCCACTCCGTCCTGTCATGCAAACGAAGCTTCAAGAATATTAATGAACGCCGATATCACAGCTGCAAGGATATAAATCTGTTCTCAATACCACTTTTAAACATGTGTATTCAACAGGGCCCTCCGGGCTCTTCTTCTGATGAAAGTTTCAATCCAATTGCGCCTCTGGACCATGAAGCATACATGCGGCTCGCCCTCTCCGAAGCCCACGAGTCCCCGCCGAAGCCCTCCAACTTCCGCGTCGGCGCCGTGCTTGTGGACGAGGGCAGCAACAAAGTCCTGGCTACGGGCTACACGCTGGAGCTGCCCGGAAATACGCACGCCGAGCAATGCTGTCTGCAGAAGTTTGCTCAGAGCCACGACCTGCCTGAAGAGCGGGTCGGCGAGGTGCTGCCGGAGAATACGGTCATCTATACTACTATGGAGCCGTGTGGACTTAGGTTGAGTGGTAACCTACCATGTGTTGAGAGAATTATTCGGACGAGAGAGGGTGGGAAGGGAGGTATCTCGAAAGTGTACTTGGGGGTTAAGGAGCCTGAGAAATTTGTGGGTGAGAATAAGGGACGAACTAAGCTGGGAGAGCATGGGATTGAGTGCATTCATGTGCCCGGGCTTGAGGAACAAATATTGAACGTTGCCACAGCTGGACATGAGTAGCCTTGCTGCAGAAGTCTATTTCCTACTGCCTTGCCTCTCATATTTCCACATGTCGCCATGTCTGCCAATTAAACGATGGATATATTCCCAGCCAATCGATCTGTGGCAGATGGCATTCCCGATTTCCCCATGTCGGATTCGGCATGCCAGCGGTCTCTTGGCAGCAACATTCCAATGGCGTCATAACTTTTCTGCATTTGGAGTTTAGCGAATTGGAGCAACGAGCGTGAATTGTCCTCATACAAAGAGATGACCACCGCGTATATCCTTTTTAACCTACTAATAATCCTCTAAAACGTTGTCATGCGTCCATTTACTCCCCAAACCCTCCACGCCCTCCACAATTCTTTCAAAGGCATAAGCACTGCAAGATCCCACCTGCACATATTCTCTCGCATAAGCACAGCAAAAACATCGACTTGTGAGTATCCAATAACTGCACCACTACCAGAGCATATGCCGATCAAACCACCAGCCAACATCCCCATCAAACACAAACATCAACACCCACCCCGGCGTCGAGCTCTCCCCCGCGCAGAAAACCCTCGTCGGCGGCGTCCTCGACCTCTTCGCCAGCCGTCTCTCGCTCAAAAAGCTCTCCCTCTGGACCGACGACGGCGTGTTCGAAGACCCGCTCAACCATCGCCAAAGGCCGGAAGCAGTACGAAGCGCATTGGACGAGTAAACCACCATCCTCAATCTCTCCCCCAGTCCTCTCCCCAGCTCCCCGCAGCCGGCGTTGCTGACCACGGCCTCCAAACGGCCTTCTCCGAAATCGAGCACCTCTCGCATAGCGTCAAATCGGCCGGCAACCCCATCTCGCTGGACCTGAGGACGCGCTACGTCGTCAGGGGCCTGAAAAAGGAACATGCCATCTCGTCCGTCGTGAACATCTACACCAACAGCGCGGGCAGGATCGAGAAGGTCGAGGACAAGTGGGACGGTAACCTGCCGGACTCGTCCATTACCAACGTAAGTGCTGCTCAGTTATCAAGCTTGTGGTGATGGGTCCATTACGCGGAGGCGTGGGTGTTCTAGGAGTGGAGCTGGACGTGGGAGACGCGTGTGTAGCGGGTGCGTTGAACCTGATATAAGAAAGCGTGCTGACACTGATTTGGACAGGCGTTTCGGAGGTTGAATGCCGTGACAGTGCCGAAAGGTTGTGGGTGTGCCGAAGGACAAGACGGAGGATGCGGAGAAGGGGAACTAGGCAGCTCTCCCATACTTAAGCCGTGGTTCCGGGTTGGAGGGTTGTAGCGTGCAGCTGTATTACCGCTCGTCTATTTCTCATAACTCGTGATGAGATCCCGCGCCATGATCCGTCCAGTGGATCTGATATCCAGCGCCCCAACTCAACCCCAAAACACTAGAACTCCTCGACCACCAACGCTGCACACAGAAAACCTCTCTCACGCCATCCCCCCAACCCCAAACACCCGCCCCACCACCACCTGCAGTCCCACCACCACCGCCACCCCACCCACCGCCAGCGCCCTAACCCCGCGCTCCGCGCCGCTCACAATCAAAATCGTGCCGCAGCTCCCCGGCCGCGCCGTCGGGAGCCCCGGCCCGTTCTCCGTCAACGTCGCGCAGTACGGCCCGCCGCCCTCAACGACGACGGCCGTGGTCTGCGCGACGTAGACGGGCTGCACCGTCGTGGTGGCCTGCACGTAGACGACGGACGTCTGCGCGACGTACACGGGCGCGAGCGTCGAGGTTACGAGTTCCTGCACCGTGACCGTCGTGATGGCGGCGGCATTCACGCTGCCGCTGCAGGTGCTGCCGGAGGGGCAGCAGCCGATTAGGCCGGGAGAGGAGGGGACGGTGGCGCAGGTGTAGGTGTTTGGACAGCACCTGTGGTGGGTGAGTGAGTGGATCGGTGGGTGAAGGGGGGTTTGGGTGGACGGGAGGGAGCTCACCAGCTTGGTTGGCCGATGGTGCTGCAGCTCACGGAAGCGTAGGAGGGACACATGTCTACTGATTCGGTGCTGACGGTCTGGCCATTCGGGGCGATAAGGTAGATGGCGCCGGAGAAGGGGGCGTAGGTGTATGTTTGGGGTTCGGGAGCTGCGAGGGAGAGGGTGGTGAGAACGACGAGGAGCAAGGAGAGGCGGAAGAGGCGGATTGAAGACTCCATGCTGGAGAACTGGAGCTGTGTAGATAATAAAAAGAAGGGATGCTAGATTGACGATAACATGTTGAAGAACGGCTGAGGTGCGAAAGAAGGGTAGATGTAGTTAGCAGGACATAGTAGGCTTCGTCCTCGACGAAAGAACTTCTACTTCAGCCTGGGGTCAGCAGACAGGTTGCTGATGAGGGGCTCGGCCGGCTTTCCTGCGGAAGCGCATCCACGCCTTAAATTCAGACTTTTGGTGGTGGGGGGGAGCTTTCCGAGAGCTCCACCTGCAGCTGATCAGCCTCGTAGGCCATGACTAGTCTGCTTGCTCTGCTTGGCTGTTGTGGACGCCTCGTCGATTTTTGCTCTTCTGGCCCTGTTGGGTACGGTCAGGCATGGAGGTATCTAGGTCGTTTGTCAGAGAATTGGAGCTGGCAGCTCGCAAACCAGTTGTCCTGCGAGTATTGGAAGGGTGTCATGGAGAAGTGGAGCCAGCTTAGGCCGGTGAGGCTGTTGGCAGTTCCAGGGCGGTTGGGCCAAGGTGCTGTGCCGCGGTGGCAAAGCTATTTAGCTCTGCTTGGGCGGAGAGACCGAGGCGGTATGAAATGTTGGGCATGAAGCGTTGAAGGAAAAGCCTGGATTGTTTCGCGGTGGCAGAGCCTGGGAGCGGCTCTTGCGGATTGTATGCAGCCATGGCTGCGATCATCACGGTAGGGCAGCTACCAGAGCTGCATCGAGGCGTCATCAACACGCGGACTTGCAGGTGCAGGCTTCTAGATAAGAGATAAGATCCGGTCACGTGCCGTCGTGAGGAAGACGCGTTCCTCGCCCAGACTCGTGCGAAAACATACTTTACACCCGCCACCGAAAAGCGTCATGATATGACCACGCTGTCGTCTGCAAAATATCCACCCATCTACCCTGCATACTGCTTCAAGGTCTCTCCGACCTTTAATGCATGGGTGAAGCTTACGGCTGCCGGTGTCCATAGGCTGCGCACCGAGCCTGCCTATGAAGGTAATCCATCCAATCTCGTCTGCGTCACATAATCTCTAATAAAAGGCATGAATAGGCCAGAATATCTATTTCTCCCTCAACCATCCGATCCGCTTCGTTCGTCTTGTAGGCATCATTGTCGCCATCGACGACATCACCACGAAATACACTATCCTTACTATCGACGATAGCAGCGGTGCCACCATCGAGGTGAAAATTACGCGTCTTGCCCCCGATATTAGCAGCGCAGTAGACTGCCCATCAAATACCACAGTGGACAACTTGAACGTCGTGGCGCAAGTAGGTGTTTTCGAGGTCGTGGTAGATGGTCAAAACCTCGACATCGGCACCGTGATTAAGGCTAAATGCACAATCACCGAGTTCCGCGGAGACAAGCAGCTTGACTTGAAAAGGATCAGCATTGTGCGCACTACGGACGAGGAGGCGCAAGCTTGGGTTGACACGGCTGCGTTTCGGCAGAATGTGCTGGCGAAGCCATGGGTGCTCAGCCCCGAGGAACTTAAGAGGATTGATAAGGGGCTTAAAGTGCAGAGGAAGAAAGAGAAAGAGCACCAGAGGCTGAAAGCTGAGCATGAGGCGAGGAAGAGGGCGAGGAAGAAGGCCAGGGATCAAAAGATGGCAGAATGGGAGCAGAAGGCCAAGAAGAAGCGGAGGAAGGAAGAGGTCATCATGAATTATGGGGCTTTGATTTGATCTGTAACTGCTCTTTCAGATTTGCAATGAATTAGTGCTTGGATCGGAGAGTTTCGGTGTTGTTGGATAAAGCTCATTTTTCTGTGTATCAGAGACGGCAGAAATATCACGACTCAAAATCGCCATAATGCCGCATCACCCCCGCTTCCAATAGTGGCATTCCATAATGAATGAAAATATATGATTGCAAGTGCTCATGAACCTAACGCCATCTGTGCAATGCCAAGACGCCCCAATTTCAACTTGGAAGCTTCGCTATCCCTTTCAACACCACAACTACATGATTTCATCATATTGAACTCTTTGCGTTTGTCATGGAACGCTGTAAGACCATTACTGATAGACGCCACTCAAGATTCTTCATTTTGTGGATAGAGAAGACCAAAGAACTCGTATAGTCCTAATGGCAAACCGAACCGTGACAAAGCACGGAGTTCCTCCATAACTTGACACAACGAGGTAGAGCTACAAAATATACCTAAAATGTGGATGGTCATCTCCAAGGACTTCTTGCTCCTCCTTCGAAAGCTTCAGCCTGTCATCACGCAGGCCCTGGTCTCTCTTCTTATTCTCCCGCCTCAATCCAAAAAACAAGATGGTTGCACAGAAACCGCAGAACCATAACATCCCCAAGCCAGTCCCAAAACCGGTCTGATACCTGGGCGACTCTTTACTCTGGTAAATATTGCTTCCAATGATACCACCAATATTTCCAAAGCCTATTTGGAAAGCCATCGCCGCACCACGCTTGTAATGTCCACCCACGGAGTTATTCATCCAGCACATCGTAATTGGCAAGACGGTATAACACCCTGATAGGAGGAAGAAGAGTGCCATATACTTGACACTTCTACTAAGGTGCTCTTGGTTCAAGAGAGTACTGTATCCGATCGTGGAGACCAGGATTCCGAAAATGATGAAGCCGTACCGGTGCTTCTGGCGATCACTCAACCAGGCGATAAAAAGACTCAATAGTAAGGAAACAGCAAAGAGAGGGATTGTATGAAGCTGGGCTTCGGATGGCGAATAACCGAATTCGCTCAAAAAAGTGGGAACGAAGAACGATTGAGAGTATCCTGTTGTGCACACTCCCATGTACATGCCGACACTATCCAATACAATTAGCTAACGCTTCTTATTCGGCATCTCGTTTGCTCACCCACACCAGATTTTCCAATCTCTGGCGACTCTCCCGAAAATTCGAAGACTCATGCGGTTCATCTTGGCTGCGCGGACTCCCTCTTCGTTCCTTCGGAAGACAAGGTCCTTCTCTTCCGCGGTAAGCCATTTTGCATCTTGTGGCCACGGAGCAACGAAAAAGAATGCAACGACAGATGTCACGACTGTGATGAGGCCCTCGCCGACGAAAATCCTAAACAGCATTTAGACCCATTATTTGTTAATTTTTACCCACCAACTCACCATTGCCATGCGCTTAATCCACCCTTTTCTTTCAAATCAGCAAATCCGAATGCGAGCAGCTATATCTCGAATTGTCAGTTCAGTTCTCAAGAAGGATACAAAGGCCATCTTACACCTCCAAAGGATCCAGCAATATGCGTCGAACAATAGAATGCAGTATACCGCTTGAGCAGCTCATCTCGTTTATAGTACATGCTCATGAGATATAAGCACCCGGGGTAGTATCCAGACTCGAAAACGCCAAGAAGAATCCGCATGGCAATAAGCTGCTGCTTGGTCTTCACAAAGCCCATACACATGGCGAGTATACCTAACATAAGTAATGAGTCTATATCCAATAACTTCACTATGGATTGGACCATACCACAGATAAACATCATTCCGGACAGCCACTTCGGGGGATCAAGATTCTTCAGGATCAAGTTGGAAGGGACCTCGAGGAGGATGTAAGGAATGAAGAAGACAAGCAACGCCACGTTGTAGTCATTCCCCTTCATCTTCAATTCTTGGGGCATCCCCTCGATTTTGGCATTACCGATGTTGATTCGGTCCAAGTACGCAAGAACATAAAGAAGAAAAAGGACGGGAACGACTCGAATGTCACATTTTCGCACGAGCTTCTTTTCTGCAACCGGATCAATGGTTGAGAAGGAGCTTCCGCTGGACTCTAAATCCTCACGGGTAGAGGTTTCAATAATTTCTTTCTCTCCCATGATGAAAAAAAGCCGTCCGATATGGGGCCAAAGAAAATAGTGCCAACAAGTAGTAAGAATAGAGGCATTTGAGGAGAAACGGTCATGCAGGATGGTAACCACTCCTATAACAACTCACTGCCGACAGATGCATTTTACTGCCGACGGATACATAGTACACAAGGGGGTACCACGAACGGGGCAGACGCTCTCCCTGCTAGTGTGTTTTTAAAATAAGCGAGCCCTTGCAAAATGGTTGGGCTGTATTATTCTGCTAGCATACTAGCAGGGAGGGCGTCTGCCCCGTTCGTGTTACCCCCTTGTGGAACACGGACACATGGCAATCCTGATCACACCAGCCTATGGTAGCAGTCGGAGATATTGTCTGAGGACCGTGCAACCGGTGCTATTTCCCAATTCTATCTGTCAGCTGGTTATCCAGCAGTGCCGCAGAGTATGGTTCTTGGAAACCTGGGATGCGATTGGCTACATATTATTCCTCATCAAGGATACTACGGTATCGAGGCGCGTACTCCAAAAAGGTAGATGAAACTGATTTGTCTAGTTTATAGCACCAATGAGAAAGAGGCTTGGGAGATTGCGGTCGCCGCATTCTCTCCGGAGAAGCATCATCCAAGATACGAATGCAGTCTGGTCGGATTAGGCAATATGTAGAAGACCTAGGCGTTGCTTCCATGCTCCACTGCCGTATGCTTCCCAACCACTGTTTCTTTTCGAACATGTGTACACGCAAGGCGAAGATGTTCAATTGAAGTGCATTACAGGATTAGAACGGAACCACCGGATATATGAATCACTTCGTGCAGCTTCTCTTACGAGCCTCAAAAGTAGAGGATTCTGTACCGGTAGTATCCCTGGACCAATGGCGTTTCACCGATACAAGAAGCCCTGAGATCGACGCACATCACGCATTCGTTGTAACGTCTCGTCGCAATTTCCAGATCCGTTTATTCCATAGGCCGTTAGGCTACACGGACCGGCCCGGTGGGTTAGGTCCAGACGGTTACAGCCAGGATCGTCCGGGTTAACCCGGTGGGTAAATGAATTCGGAACCTTGAATGTACATATCTCCGTCCTGCCTGCCACGCGGGTGACACAAACCACTGGGGAACATCAAAAGTCACTCAACTCTATGGATTTATTAAGCCACAATAACATAGGTTTTTTTAATTTTTAAATAGATAAAGGTATTAAGGTACCTTCAAATATTATACCTGTATCTTTATTATTTTATCTCTTTTATGGTTGTTATATTATTAAGCAGTAAAGAAGATGACTACTCTGCAGTGCGTGCCTGCATAACGAAGCGGGGGAACTTCCTGGTTTCCGCACCCTCAGGCATTTCCCGGAACACGCATTGGCGATCAGAAAAATATGCGATACAGTCAGCGATGCAGTGGCAGGGCAGCTTGGAGGGTTGTTGATCTCAAATTAGTAAATCTGCTTATCGTCTTGATCGTTCTCAGTGAACGAAAACACTGCCGGAGACCCACCCAAATTCACTCAACCAATTACTGCAGTCTCGATCTACTGGCTGCATTGGCCCCGAGCGATCAATTTTACATCCACCAGTCAAGGTGTTGAGTCGAGGTCCCCGTTATTAGAGTACCCGGCCCCATCTAATCACACCACAAGGGGCGGCGCGCTGCGTACCAACTCTACGGGATTATTTATATGAGACCGTAGCGAATCGTAACAAGTTCAACTGATGGCTCCTTGATGCCATTTTTATTGTTAGTGTACGAAGAAGCGGAACACCCCGCCAGGATTTCGTACGACAAACACAATGGAACTCCCAGCGAGCGGCTGCATGGACACGCAATGAATTGACTTGGTGCAACCTTTTGGGGTGGACAGCTCATCTATATTTCCTACTACATGTCACGCTTCTATAAGACTCAGCCTTACCCTTTTTCCATTCTGTAGTGTTGACAACAATCATGGCAGTAGACCACATCAGAGGATCGATTTCGGGCACAGCCAAGTCTGAGGGGTTGGCTTGCATTATTTTTTGTTTGATTGATCCAATATTTGTTGCGACGAGATTTTGTAGTAGATGGACCGTAAGTCAGATTGGAGCGGACGATTGGGTTTCCTTGGCTGCTCTTGTAGGTCTTGGTCCAAGCCTGACTGCGTACACAATTCCTGATGAATTTTTTCCAGTTCTCTGTACTTTCTTGCAACATTCAAACACTCGTTGGTGAGTATCCCCTCAATATTCTATAAAGGAGCCTTGGGTTCTAACAAATTCAGCACATCGGTATGGGTGGGGTCACCACACGACTGACCTGCCCGCAAAAGACTTGGAAATTAGTTTGATCGTAAGAACATCTACTTCCTTTTATGGGGGAAGCACGCGCTAAAATTTCTGTTCCCATTCCTTTAGCTTCACTGGACATTCCAAATCACATACAAATTGTCTGTTGCGCTTAACAAAGCTTCAATTCTATTACTTTTCATCCGCATCATGCCGCAGAAGTTTTATCGCGTATCCTGCTGGGCGCTTTTCACCCTGGTTTCTCTCTTTGCTGTTTCCACCATTATTGCGGGCATCTTCCAATGCATCCCTGTCGACAAAGCCTGGCATAAGAAAAAACCAGGCCATTGCTACCCGCTAGTGAATGCGTGGTATGCGAACGCGATTTTCTCCATCGTCACAGATTGCGTGATCTTAGCGCTGCCGATGCGGATGGTATACCAAATGCAGCGAGACGTGAGGGAAAAAGCTCTACTCTTCATGGTCTTCGGACTCGGAATCTTGTAAGCACCATCCGCGCCTCCTCCCTCCAACCCACCCCTCCACTAACCCTCTCCAGCGTAACAATCACCTCCATCCTCCGAATGACCTCCCTCCACGTCGCCACAAGCTCCGACACAACCTGTCAGTCGCCCCTCCCCT
>Ga0307515_10014445_pt1 | contig 14635 bp, 7 predicted proteins | sample 17_EM_MG_FD_194513 | JGI IMG/M metagenome (GOLD analysis project Ga0307515, IMG submission 194513) | Populus trichocarpa ectomycorrhiza microbial communities from riparian zone in the Pacific Northwest, United States - 17_EM | ecosystem: Host-associated > Plants > Roots > Unclassified | place... | reverse complement strand
TTTAAAAACTACATTTTTGAAAAAAAAAAAAAAATTCAGATAATATTTATAACATGTACAACCTTGGATGATGCTTGTTTCTTTTTTATTTTATTCAATCAATTTAATTTGTGTATCTATTTTTTTAAATAAAAAAAATTAGCGAACATAACATGGTAAATATCCTATCTTTTGAGATTAAATATTTTGATCAATATCTATTTCTTGATTTTTCAAGTTTTATTTTTAGATATTGTTAATAATTTATTTATTTATTTATTGGCATATATAGTTTTTAATTTACTTGATTACACGTATGTATAAATTTTTTAATTTGAACTTAAATTTTATTAACTATAAAAATGCATTGAAGAATTTTATATATACAGTTTTTTTTATATAAAATAAAAATATTTTACGAACAACGAGTTACATATATATTATTTATCTAAGACACGTCAGCTGCACCTAAACATTCTCTATGATGTTAGAAAATTGTTTTGATCTGTAGTTAGTAGAGTGTAGCGCAGGTCACCAATCCTGCGAGAAATTCTCTCCACATTTGGCAGGGCACGCATTCACATCGAAGGAGCTCGCAGGAACCGAAGGACTAAAACAGTAATTATAACCAAACTGCAGGTTAAAGTTAAACTCCAACCCTACCTTTTCGTAAACTTGTAGCAGCAGGAGTCACGTAGACCCCACCCTAACATAAGAATATAAATAAAATAAAAGGCAGAAAAAACTTACTCATTACCAACCCCAATTTACAAACCCCCCCCCCCCCCTTTTTAGTTTTAAAAAAATAAAAAAATAAAACCATCAAATCTTTAGGGTTTGTTTGACTCTCAACACCCTTTTTTTGTTTGTTTCTTTATTTTTGTTTCTCTCGACATCCAATCGCGAGTTTCAGTGAGAGTGAAAAACAATCAATCACCTGCTCTGTCTCCTCTCTCTCTTGCAGGATCCATTCCTCTTCACTTCACCGATATTCTCGCCTTTTTTGTAGTGTGCGAAAATCCGAAAACCTAGAGAGAGAAAGTGGACAGATAGGCTAAAAGGCAGCAAGCAAGTTCTGTTTTTATTTTTGTAACGTTGGGATCGGAGGGTAAAATTGAAGTTCTATTCAAATTTTTGGAGGGCTTTTTTAACAACACCATTTTAGCTTTTGATTTCTTTTCTGTTCGGACATGACTTTTTTTTTTGGTTTATGTCATAAACTTGGGGTTTAAAGAGTAAATTTGTATGCAATCTGGTGGTGGTGGAGGAGGGGGGCCCAGTTGGGTAGGACCGGCTGGGCGTGCGGGGTCCACATCATCGGCTGCAGCATCGCCTTCGTCTTCGTCTTCGTCTGCTGCTGTATGGAACCTTCAGTTGGGATTTGATTCGGTACAGCAGCAGCAGCAGCAGCAGCAGCAGCAACAGCAGTCTAGGCAGGTAAGGTTTTTCTTTTCAATTTATCAAATTTGATTAATTGATGCGTGTGATTAGTGAATTCCAGTTGTAATCAATGTGATTGATTAGTTTTTTGAATTTTTTATTAATCACGAGTTTGGAGGAGGCACACTAAGCATGCATTTAATCTTAGGAGAAGATTAGGGCATTTAAATTATTTTGAGGTGTAATTAAGCATCTGAGTTTGCTCGGGGGTTTGTTTCAATATTGAAGATCAATGACAACTAAGCGCGGGTCCTGCTATTGGGTATTTTGTTTTAGCAGTTGGCATTCCTTATCTGGTTGATGTTTAATCATGTCTGTTGTTTTCCTTGTTAGTTTATGTGGATATTATTATTATATTTTATTTCTTTAACTTTTTTTTAGAAAAAAAATAAAGAGCCCTTTTTTTTTATTGGGATTATGGAATAATCCTGCAGAAGTATCATACTTGGTGTTCATGGTGGAATCTGTCTAATTTTATGGTTCTTGTTATCTGTCGTGTTTTGCCGGCATTGTTTTTTGAGCTGCAATTTTAGATGGAGGTTTTTTTTTTTTTTTGTACTGAAAATTTATGGCGCAGTTTGCATAAAAATGAATCTGTAGATGCATCATGCATTCATTTATTTTGCTTTCTCTTTTAGATTCTTGTCAATATGAAGGTGCAGTGGCGATTCTAGTGCTCGGTTGACCAACTTCGTGCTTGTTTCCAAATCCAATTTTGTGTACTTTGTGAATTGTATGATATTGTGCTTATTTCTAAGATTTCCTTACGGGCAAGGGTAGTTTGCGCTTTCATTTTTAGGTGAAATTTTGGTAGCATTTGTTTTATATTTCTAACTGTGCATGCAGGCATTACAGCAACAATTACTTAGAAAACCCGAAGGGAATGAAACCCTTCTAGCTTATCATGCTGGAACTCTTCAAGGAGTTACGGGAGGGAACAATTTTGCTTCATCTCCAGGCTCAATGCAAATACCTCAACAGTCCAGGCAATTATTTGATTTGGCTCGACAACATGGTTCCTCTCAGGACGGACAGAATAGGAATCAAGGTGTTGAGCAACAGGCTTTGAACCCAATTCAACAAGCATATCTTCAATATGCTTTCCAGGCCGCCCAACAAAAGTCAGCTTTGGCAATGCAGTCTCAGCAACAAGCTAAAGTAGGAACACTGGGCTCTCCTGCTGGAAAGGATCATGACATGCAGGTGGGAAATTTGAAAATGCAGGAACTCATGTCCATGCAGTCGGCAAATCAGGCTCAGGCTTCATCTTCTAAGAACCCATCTGAACATTTTTCTCGTGGTGAAAAACAGGTGGAACAAGGTCAGCAGCAAGCCTCTGAACAGAGGAATGAGCAAAAGTCTCCAATCCAGCCTACTGCCATTGGACAACTAATGCCTGCAAATGTTACTAGACCCATGCAGGCACCACAGGTTCAGCAAAACATCCAAAACATGGCAAACAACCAGCTCACAATGGCTGCTCAGATGCAAGCAATGCAAGCATGGGCACTTGAGCGCAACATTGATCTGGCACAACCTGCAAATGCCAACTTGATGGCGAAGCTTATTCCAGTCATGCAGGCAAGGATGGCTGCACAACTAAAGGCAAATGAAAATAATACTAGTGGACAATCATCACATCTCCCTGTGTCAAAGCCACAGGTTGCTTCTCCATCCATTGCAAACGAGAGTTCTCCTCATGCAAATTCATCCAGTGATATCTCTGGGCAGTCTGGCTCTGTAAAAACCAGGCAAACTGTTCCATCTGGTCCCTTTGGCTCAACTTCCAGTGGAGGCATAGTGAATAACCCTAACAACCTCACAATGCAGCAGCAGGCTTTTCACAGCAGAGAGAACCAAGCACCTCCTCGACAGGCAGTTGTGCTTGGAAATGGAATGCCTGCAAACGCAAGCCAAGGTGCAGATCATACTCTGCCTTCAAAAAATGCATTAAACAGCTCAGAAACTTCACAGACACAGCAATTCAGGCAGCTGAATCGATCTTCTCCACAATCTGCTGGTCCTTCTAATGACGGAGGCTTGGGCAACCACTTCTCTTCACAAGGCAGGCCAGCTGTCCAGATGGCACAACAGCGCACTGGGTTCACTAAACAGCAGTTGCATGTTCTGAAGGCTCAAATTCTAGCATTTAGGCGACTGAAGGTCTAAAAGTCTTTTACTTGCCACTACACATTTTCTTAATGTCCACTTGAAAATTTCAATTGACTTAATAAGTTCTCAGTGGATCATATGTTTTTTTTTTTTGCTTGATAGAAAGGAGAAGGTACTCTTCCACAAGAGCTTCTTCGAGCTATTGCTCCACCACCCCTTGAGTTGCAGCTGCAGCAACAACTTCTCCCTGCAGGAGGAAGTAATCTGGACAGGTCGGGTGGAAAGATTGCTGAAGACCAAGCAAGGCATCTGGAGTCCAATGATAAGGGTTCGAAAGCAATGCTATCTATGAACGGACAGAATTTTTCTAAAGAGGAAGTTTTTACTGGTGATGAGAAAGCAACCGTCTCAACCATGCATATGCAAAAGGCACCGGCTGTGATGAAGGAACCCACTCCCCTTGTGGCTTCTGGGAAAGAAGAGCAGCAAACTGCTACATGTTCTGTCAATTCAGACCAGGAGACTGAACATGGACTTCTGAAAACTCCTGTTAGAAGTGATCTAGCAGCAGATAGGGGAAGGGGCGTTGCTTCACAGTTTCCTGCATCTGATGCTATGCAAGCTAAGAAACCTGCACAAGCAAGCACTGTGGTCCAGCCGAAAGATACCGGCTCTGCCAGAAAGTATCATGGACCATTATTTGATTTTCCCTTTTTTACTAGGAAACATGACTCTGTTGGGTCAACTGGGATGATTAACACGAATAATAACCTAACATTGACCTATGATGTCAAAGATCTTCTTTTTGAGGAAGGCATGGAAATGCTTAACAAGAAAAGGTCAGAGAATTTGAAGAAAATCAATGGTCTACTAGCAGTAAATTTAGAGAGGAAAAGGATTAGACCAGATCTTGTGTTGCGGTTACAGATTGAAGAGAGAAAGCTTAGGCTTTTGGATCTACAGGCGCGTTTAAGGGATGACGTTGATCAACAGCAACAGGAAATCATGGCAATGCCTGACAGACTATATAGGAAGTTTGTTCGGCTATGTGAGCGTCAACGGATGGAGCTGACAAGGCAGGTACAGGCCTCTCAAAAAGCCATAAGAGAGAAGCAATTGAAATCCATCATGCAGTGGCGCAAGAAACTTCTTGAGACTCATTGGGCCATCCGGGATGCACGTACTGCCCGTAACAGAGGAGTTGCTAAATACCATGAGAGAATGTTGAGGGAGTTTTCAAAGAGAAGGGATGATGACCGAAATAAAAGGATGGAGGCATTGAAGAACAACGATGTTGAAAGGTATAGAGAAATGTTGTTGGAGCAACAGACTAGCATCTCAGGCGATGCTTCTGAGAGATATGCCGTTCTCTCGTCATTCTTGACTCAGACAGAAGAATATCTCCATAAGCTGGGAGGTAAAATAACAGCTGCTAAGAATCAGCAGGAAGTGGAGGAGGCAGCTAATGCCGCAGCAGGAGCTGCACGACTGCAGGCATGACTTATTCACCCCCCCTCCCTCCCTCCCAGCAACCCACCAATTAGATGTTCATGTTTTATTTCTTCTCGTAAAATTAAGATTCCTGCCTCTTAGCTATATACCAAAAATCCCCCCCTTTTCTTTATAAATTCTGATGCATGGATTTCCTTTTCATATTCTTTATGTGAGATTTGGTTTGGAACTGCTAATTCATCTAGTTTTATTGTTGATTAAAGGGCCTATCAGAAGAAGAAGTACGAGCAGCTGCAGCTTGTGCTGGTGAGGAAGTATTGATAAGAAACCGGTTTGTGGAAATGAATGCACCCAGGGACAGTTCATCTGTTAACAAGTAAGTTATTTGTTTGATTAAATTTGTCATGTTTCCTACATTGAGGAGAGGAGTGAACTGGTTATTCGATTTATTAAGTGCTGAGTGGGTGTAGTTGGTTCCAAGAGATGGAGGCTTCTGTGTGCTATACAATATATCCTAAAGGCATCTAACACATGCCACTAATGATCTTCACATACATAATTTACTTCCACATTTTCATCCTGTACAAAATTGATGTTTGATTGTAACAGTTTATGCTTTGTCATTCCCTGTTAACAGATATTACAATCTTGCACATGCTGTGAATGAAAGGGTCATAAGGCAACCATCTATGTTACGAGTTGGAACCTTACGAGACTATCAGCTTGTAGGCCACTAATCTTTGGTGTATTTTTTATTTTATTTCATTTTCTTTTTGCTACATTTTAAGCCTTCTCATGTTACAAGTTTCTTAAGCTATTTATGTTTGTGTGCTTGTTTGTCCCCCTCAGGTTGGGTTGCAGTGGATGCTTTCTTTGTATAACAACAAATTAAATGGAATCTTGGCAGATGAGATGGGGCTTGGAAAGACTGTACAGGTTTGTTTCTGTTGGCTCAAGCCTCTTCTTTTTATGGAAGCTTAAGCCTTTAAACCACATCCTTTTAAAAAATGAAATATTTGAAAACAAATCCCATTTATTTGCTTTCAAAACCCTAGAGGTTTAATGTCTCTGAACTCCATGCCTCATAAATGGATCCTTTGTTCTTGGAAAAATTATTAGTAATTTCACTTCTCTCAAGCAACAGACTAATTCACCAATAAATTCACCTATAATAATTTTATTTTAAAGGAGTTTATTTCTTTACATGCTTCCTAAAGTACCCTCCGAAATTTTGCATTGCCTATTAAAAATCCTAGAAACTTTTCTTTTTGAGGAAAAAATCTAATAACTTAAAGGTGAATTTGTTGTGTCAATGATTAAAGACATAAATTAAAAAAAATATGAAGTTATATGTCCTAAGAAAATGTTCACTTTTAAATACGAGAAGTAATTAAAAATTCTAAAGCTTTAGCTGATTACATACAAAGAAACTTATTGCCATGAAAATCCAAGTCTAAAAACCTTTTTTCCTTATATATACATTTATATATGTAAGAAAAAAGTAACTAGATAAGAATTGTAGTTTTTGACCTGAACTATAAAAATGTTGAGCAAATAACAGTGAAACCCTAAAAGCTAATGTTATACATGTTGAAAAAAGAAGAAGAATGGTGCATGTACCCGTTCTCTTTTAGGAAACTTGCATGTGAATCTGAGAACAATTCTTATAATTGAGCTGATAGTTGTGAAATAATGAAGGATAAATTGATGATTTAGAATCTCAATTATGGAGTATATAAAATTGAGATTTTGTGGAATGAAAAGTTGCATAATGAACTTATTGGTCTTTTGCATGTGAATGGTGAACCCATTGACACTTTTCCATTGGTAGTCAACTAGAATAATTTATAGATGACATAATAGACATTTGTTTTGTGTGCTATTCTTAAATAATTTTGTTCCTATGCAGGTGATGGCATTGATTGCTTATCTAATGGAATTCAAAGGAAACTATGGACCACATCTTATAATCGTTCCTAATGCTGTTTTGGTGAATTGGAAGGTTAGTTACTCTTAGTTGCATATTTATTCACAGGATTTTTTAGTGTTTTTTGATGTCTGACCGAGTTCATGCTGCAGAGCGAGCTACACAACTGGCTGCCATCTGTGTCCTGCATTTATTATGTTGGTGGAAAGGATCAGCGGTCAAAATTATTTTCCCAAGTAAGAAGAACACATTTACTTGCTCATTTGTTTTTCACTCTTCAGATTTATTATGAATTGCTGAGCTTTCTTTTACTATAACTCTGTAGGAGGTTTCTGCCATGAAATTTAATGTCCTCGTGACAACTTATGAGTTCATCATGTATGACCGGTCAAAACTTTCTAAAGTTGATTGGAAGTACATCATAATTGACGAGGCACAGAGAATGAAGGACAGGGAGTCAGTTTTAGCCCGTGATCTTGATAGATATCGCTGCCAGAGGCGCTTACTTCTCACAGGGACACCACTACAGGTCTGTTAAAGCTGTCTATTTTATAGCTACACACCATTGTTACTCCAATGCTTATCTGTGTGTCTTGGGGAAAACTTAGATCTAGAATACAGTTTTGAAGTCTTGGCTAGTTTGTGCTTCCATGGCCTAACTGTAATTTAGAGCATGTTTGGGAGAGGAGAAATGGGAGGAAAGAGTGAAAGCAGGAAGAAAATTGGAGGAAGAATAGGTGATGTGATGGCTAGGAATTCTGTATTAGATCCCTCATCCCATTCCGAAGTCAAGTAAGGAGTCCTATTTCAGAAGCACGGACTCAAACACTCATTTTGTTTGGAAGATCATTGTTCTTCACTCTCTTGCTATTACCCGCAGGTAGCGCAGCAGGATTACTTCTGTTTAGAAGAAGGGCGAAAAAGTGAGTAATAGAAGTTGGGGACAAAATTTTCTCCTTTGACTCATTTTCTTTCACCAACATGAGAGAAAATGAGAAAGATAATCCTTTCAGTTTTTACTGGATTGATTTACATAGATGCACACTTTCACGTTTGATTTTATAGATCAGCTCTGTTTTGCAGGACTAGTACATATTTAGCCTTGGTTCTTTTTTCCCTTGATTACTTTTTTATTTATTTTTACATTTCCTTCTAAAGCCAAGCCCCCCCCAATGTCCAAATGCAGCCTTGATATCTTTCTTGGTATTTATCTGTGCGCTGCTGTGTATTCACAATCATGCACAAAATGGCTGTTGCTCTACTGAACCTTACTTTAACCAAAAAACCGTGTTTGGGTCTTATTATATTTAACTTAGAGATCTCCTCAGCTGCATAGGTCATGTATATAAATTTCATATTATTTCTAAATGGCATTCTGTTTAAACTAATCAAGAACGGGTAAAAATGCTTTAACGGTGTACACAAGGGAAAAAAAACCTACGTTACAGATTTTTTTTTAATCAAATTGTCAGCTTTATCTTATATGTAGCAGAGCAAGTAAAACTTCAATTCAGACTTACAACATCCAAGCATTCCCACAATTACAGATACTAAGCTTAAAAAATGGAGAATCAGCAAGATTTGCAAAACTTGGTTGTATGTGAGTAGGATGTTTGTGATATACTAGTGTATTCATGTCGTCTTCTTTCCACTTCATGATCCTGTAGGAAAGCAAGGAAAATTTCCTTCTGTCAGTGGTCCTGTTACATCTGCTAATATGTTTCTGTTTGCACATATTATGATTCTTGGTTAGATGTCTTCTTACTTTTTGGATAAGACCTGCAAAAAACTTTCAAGATAATGGTCAATAGATTGGAACCTCTGCAGTTTACAAATGAAAATTAGAGTCTCAATTTGACATATATGAAGCAATATTGTGATATTAAGAAAAATAATAGCTCAGAAATTCAATTTTAATTCCGTCAACAATGAGTTTTGGCTATGACTTTACACGGATTGATTTTGGGTTCTGCAGAATGACTTGAAGGAGCTATGGTCGCTCTTGAATCTACTTCTGCCAGAAGTTTTTGATAATCGTAAAGCATTTCATGATTGGTTCTCAAAGCCCTTCCAAAAGGAAGCTCCAATGCATGATGGAGAGGATGACTGGCTTGAAACTGAAAAGAAGGTGATCATAATTCATCGACTTCATCAAATTCTAGAGCCTTTTATGCTCAGACGTCGTGTTCAAGACGTGGAAGGTTCACTTCCACCCAAGGTATGGCATTAATTTGTCCTCGTCAATCATGATGTTTTCATGTGGTGGATTCTAATACAGTGCTACATTGCAGGTTTCCATTGTCTTGAGGTGTAGAATGTCTTCTATACAGAGTACAATTTATGATTGGATCAAATCTACTGGCACTATTCGAGTTGACCCTGAGGATGAGAAGCTCAGGGCTCAAAAAAATCCAGCATACCAGCCTAAGGTGTACAAAACTTTAAATAACAGATGTATGGAGCTCCGAAAAACTTGCAATCATCCTTTGCTTAATTACCCATATTTCAATGACTTATCCAAGAATTTCCTTGTTCAATCTTGTGGGAAACTATGGATTCTGGATAGGATTCTCATAAAACTTCAAAGAACAGGCCATCGGGTACTACTCTTTAGTACCATGACAAAACTCCTTGATATATTGGAGGAATACTTGCAATGGCGCCGACTGGTATACAGAAGGATTGATGGAACAACTAGCCTTGAAGATCGTGAATCGGCTATCGTGGACTTTAATAGCCATGATTCAGACTGCTTTATTTTCTTGCTTAGTATTCGTGCTGCTGGAAGGGGTCTTAATCTTCAGTCAGCTGACACAGTTATCATATATGATCCTGATCCAAACCCTAAGAACGAGGAACAGGCAGTTGCTAGAGCCCACCGGATTGGACAGACAAGAGAAGTCAAAGTCATTTATATGGAAGCAGTTGTTGACAAAATTTCTAGCTGTCAAAAAGAGGATGAATTAAGAAGTGGAGGCACCGTTGATTTAGAAGATGACCTTGTTGGTAAGGATCGATATATGGGTTCTATTGAGAGCCTAATAAGGAATAACATCCAGCAATATAAGATTGACATGGCTGATGAGGTTATCAATGCTGGGCGTTTTGATCAAAGAACAACACATGAGGAGAGGCGAATGACTTTAGAGACATTATTGCATGATGAGGAGCGGTATCAAGAAACTATGCATGATGTTCCATCACTCCAAGAGGTTAATCGCATGATAGCCAGGAGTAAAGATGAAGTTGAATTATTTGATCAAATGGATGAAGAGTTTGATTGGACGGAGGAGATGACGAGGTATGATCAGGTACCTAAATGGCTTCGAGCCAGTTCAAAAGAAGTGGATGGTACTATTGCTATTCTATCAAAGAAACCATCAAAAGCTATCCTTTTTGCTGATGTTATGGGTATGGTTTCCGGTGAAATGGAAACTGAAAGAAAACGGGTGCGGCCAAAGGGGAAAAAGTCTCCTAATTACAAGGAAATCGATGATGAAAATGGAGACTATTCTGAGGCAAGTTCTGACGAGAGAAACGGTTATTCTGCACATGAAGAAGAGGGAGAAATTCAAGAAATTGAAGATGATGAATCCAGTGATGCTGTTGGGGCACCGCCCATTAATAAGGACCAATCAGAAGATGATGGTCCCCCGTGTGATGGTGGGTATGAGTGTCACGGAGCTTTGGAAAGCACTAGAAATAATGATGTACTAGATGAAGCTGGTTCCTCAGGATCATCCTCTGACAGCCAAAGAGTTACACGAATGATCTCTCCTGTCTCTCCTCAGAAATTCGGGTCACTTTCTGCATTAGATGCTAGACCAGGTTCACTTCCCAAAAAGCTGGTATGTTCCTTCTATACCTATTCTTGTGCTTCATTACTGACTTGGGTAGTATTGCTATCCATTTACTGTTCCATTAATATTGTACAGCCAGATGAATTAGAAGAGGGGGAAATTGCCGTGTCTGGAGATTCTCACGTGGATCACCAGCAATCTGGAAGTTGGATGCATGATCGCGATGAAGGTGAAGATGAACAGGTTCTGCAACCTAAGATTAAACGAAAACGTAGTATTCGGCTTCGACCCCGTCACACTGTTGAAAGGCCAGAGGAGAAGTCTAGCAATGATGTGCAACGTGGAGATTCTTGTTTGTTGCCATTCCAAATGGATCATAAATATCAAGCACAGTTGAGGAGCGATACTGAAATGAAAGCATTAGTAGAGCCTAGTGGATTCAAGCATGATCAGATTGATTCCTCAACAAGTAGGCGAAATTTACCTTCAAGAAGAATAGCCAAAACACCTAAGTTACATGCTTCGCCAAAATCTGGCAGATTGCATTTGCAGTCTGCTCCAGCAGAGGATGCTACTGAACACTCCAGAGTGAGTCTGGATGGTAAAGTTCCAAGTACAAGTGGTACTTCATCTTTGGGCACCAAGATGTCTGATGTCATCCAGAGAAGGGTATGAACTCAGTTCATTTATTATTCTAATTTATTTTGTCTTGTTAATATAATGTAATTGGATAGGTCATATGCGCCTAAAAGAGGCTTGACAGTGGAAAATCAAGATTGGCTTGGCACATGATGTTCTTTACATCAAGTGTAGACTCTTTTTTTTTAATTGTCTGTCCCTAGTTATATCATATTTCTGTATATTAACTGGAAGTTTCAATTGTGCAGTGTAAGAATGTTATTGGCAAGTTCCAAAGGAGGATAGACAAGGAAGGACAACAAATTGTACCTCTTCTAGCTGATTTGTGGAAGAGGATTGAAAATTCTGGTCACGTAAGTGGTGCTGGAACTAATCTTTTGGATTTACGGAAGATTGAACAGCGTGTTGACAGATTGGAGTATAGTGGAGTGATGGAGCTTGTGTTTGACGTGCAATTCATGTTAAAGGGTGCAATGCAATTTTATGGGTTCTCACATGAGGTATGATTTCTCATCCAAACTTTCACTTCAACATTTTTTTCTCTAAAACATTTTCTCCTGGAAAATGCTACTGGCGATGTCTCTGGATATCCTGTTGGAGCATGAATATGGTCTCTTTGAAACATTTTTATAGTATGGCATTTGTCAATGATTTGATGTGGAATTTGTGTCCAGTCATGCATAACCAATTTCTAAAGTGCTCTATTATCTTTCTTTTATAAAAGTTGTGTTATTCCCTCTTGGAAGATGTCATATTATCTGTTTTGTAGTATCATTCATTTACAAGATTTTTAAATTCTTTTCTATGCAAACATTTTGGATATAATTTTGAAATGTCCAATTATATATTTCTTGTTTTGGTTTTCTTTTTCTCGCACTTAAACATAATGGACTGGCATGATTGAGTAATTTATGGAAACATCATCTCTGAATGTAGCACAGTTCGACTTTTGATTTTAAGGTTTGATCTATTATCCCATTAAAGGATGAGACAAAAAAAGGTTGGGAACTATTCTTCTTTATAGTTGTTCTTGAACACTCTGCTTGCCAAAAGCTTATCCTTTGGTTACATCATATGATTTTCGTGTGAATCAAAATTTCCAAATTCTTCCCTGTATATAAGTGAACATATGCTCAGTTGTCAGAACAATGGAATTTTGTGATTTCTTCTATCTATTACTTCAATTAGCTGCCTTAACTCCCAATGGTGCCAATTACCAGAGCTAATCCACTTGGTCGAACTTCAAAACAAGTTAGAATCTCAAGGTATGTTTACATCATGCAGGTTAGAACTGAAGCAAGAAAGGTGCATGATCTCTTTTTTGATATCTTGAAGATTGCATTTCCAGACACCGATTTCCGAGAGGCCAGGAACGCTCTATCTTTCTCTGGCCCATCATCAACTTCCGTTTCTGCTCCGTCTGCAAAACAAGCTGCTCTTGGCCTAAGCAAGAGAAACAAGTCAATAAATAATGTGGAACCTGACAACAGCACTACCCATAAGCCAATGCAGCGAGGATCCATTCCTAATAGTGAAGACATTAGGAGCGTCCGTGTGCCCCAGAAGGAAACAAGGGTTGGGAGTGGAAGTGGCAGTAGTAGGGAACAATATCATCAGGATGATTCTCCACTGCATCCAGGGGAGTTAGTTATCTGCAAGAAGAAGAGGAAAGACCGGGACAAGTCAGCAGTGAGGTCAAGGACTGGATCAAGTGGTCCAGTCTCCCCCCCTAGCATGGGCCGTAATATCACGAGTCCTGTTTTGAATTCAATACCTAAAGATGCGAGACTGAATACTAGTCCTGTTTTGAATTCAATACCTAAAGATGCGAGACTGAGCCAGCAGAATACGCATCAGCAAGGGTGGGTGAACCAACCACAACCACCAAATGGTGGTGCGGGGAGTGTTGGTTGGGCAAATCCTGTAAAGAGGTTGAGGACAGATGCTGGTAAAAGAAGGCCGAGCCATTTATGATTTTTCTCAAGGATAGTGTATAATTTAATGGAAAAATTTGTTGTTGAGTTCAGCCGCGAAGTGTGCAAGTGGCCCTTTGTGGCCTGTACCAGTGCTGTAGCTTCTACTGTTAATATAGTTGTAGGTCATTGCTCTTCCATTGTATACTGCTCCTTGCATGATTTTAGAAATCCAGTAGTTTTTGCATGTTCGTCTTATAGTTATTGTTGCTATGCCTTCACCAGATTAAAGCTTATCTTCGTTTTGCTGTCAGCTTTTTGAGCTCTTGTTTGTGTGTGTAATGGCACACAAGAAGAATTCGTGCATTCTTACAATCTCTTTCCAAAATAATCGGGAAATTTGAAATCTCTTTGTTGGCAATCTTGTAAGGTTGAATGAGGTATGTGAATAGGAAACGTGATTCTGGTCGGCAGTTCCTGAATATCAGAAAGATAATTTAATTGAAGTCTGAACCATGAGAAAGAAATGGTCAAATTGGTGAAGATTTTGAGAATCACAAGAAAAGATTTTGTATTTTAAAAATATTTTTTTAAAATAATTATTTTAAAATAATTTTATTTGGTATTTTGAGAGATTGTTTTTATGGGTTGAGATTAAAAATAAATTTTAAAAAATAAAAATATATATATTATTTTAATATATTTTAAAATAAAATATTTGAAAAAGTAACTGCTAGATCGGAAATAAAGTAACAAATTTGCGTTTGGATGACAATAGATGGTGGTGCTGTGCTACTGTGGCAGTGGTACGGATGATTGGGAAAATCTGAAAATTGGTGTTCTTTTTGTTCATCAGACGGGGATGTAAATTGATGATTTGCAGGCTACAATTCCCTTCAGAAACATTATAAAATCGCGTTTTACTGTAGCGTTACTAGAGCTGAGTAGACGGCACTAATTGATGAACAATCGAACTTTTTTTTCCCTTCAATTTTATCATTTTAAGATGTAAAAATTATTTTACGTGTTGTCATTTGTTTCTTTTTGTATACATTTGCGTATACAAACTGTCTTAAAAAAAATTCTCAAATTGAATTAACTAGCCTGTTTATGAGATATAATTTAAGGTTATAACATAGTTTTTAGACCCGGCCCGGTTCAAGGCTCGGGTTCCGGGTTTTGACTGGGTCGTCCGGGTCAAAAAAAATTTTAAAAAATCAAAACGACGTCGTTTGGTAAAAAAAAATCAACGGGTTGTAACCGGGTCACACCAGGTTTTTTCTTCCCCTGTTTTTCCTTCAACCCGACCCAATTCCAGTCCCGGGTCGACCCGCTGGGCCGGGCCAGGTTTTAAAACTATGGGTTATAGTTAA
>Ga0307515_10014444_pt1 | contig 14636 bp, 19 predicted proteins | sample 17_EM_MG_FD_194513 | JGI IMG/M metagenome (GOLD analysis project Ga0307515, IMG submission 194513) | Populus trichocarpa ectomycorrhiza microbial communities from riparian zone in the Pacific Northwest, United States - 17_EM | ecosystem: Host-associated > Plants > Roots > Unclassified | place... | reverse complement strand
GCCTTTTTGCCGGCTCGCCCGAGTAAGAACACATCTTTGAAGGTGTGAAAACGATGCAAGGCGTCCTCCATGTAGCTCAATGTTGCATCATCGTGAGATTTATATTGAGCATACATATAGAATTCTAACAATGCCCGTGTGCACTCAATTTTGTGAATGAATATGGGACGCTGAGCAGGGTTTCCACCTTGTAGAGACTGGGTTACAACTCCAAGCAGGTACCGGCTCATTTCCTTCATCTCCTTCCCATTCCATAGAGAAACATCCTCATATGACTTATTTTTTGGTGTGAGGTCGTGGTAAGCAGGCACGGATAACTAGATTCCATTGTACTTGTCGAGCTGTTCGTGCGTCTTCATGAAGTGGAAAATCCACTTCTGGATGTGGTCAAGCATGCCGATCTGCATTGTATGGAGGAGGTCGGGCTTCGGGAGAACGCTCACAATACAGGGAATATGTCGAAACACGTTGAATCCTCAGTGAACATGGCGCGACCGGAGTTCGGCATCCGCTGCCTCGGTGTTGGCATCGCTGAGCGTTCTATATAGGTTGTGATCCCGCCGGCGGTGTTTCTTGTCAGGATGCATATAATCTCCAAGTTCGGTCTTTGGACACTTGCACCAAGGGCAGACATGCCACTCGAGATGATGTAGGTTGCTATACTCTGGACAATCTGCAAGCCATGCTGCTGAAACCTGTTTGCAACAGCTGAAGATGCCATCTGCACAGAGAACGTTGTAGTACCCGCTCCCAGCGCTGGGATTTTGTTCAAAGGTGAGTGGCTGGAGTAGCCGCCGGAGTACTTCGTTCAGCACCTCTTGGTGTGTTCGCCGCTGCTCATCCAGCCACTTCTGAGGAATATTGCGGTTCATAATTGGAATCGGTAGGAGAGCGACCATTACGACGCTGTGCGTTGAGGGCATCTGGCAGATCTTCGAAGATAGATTGCTAATTGTCATATATACAGGCCACACTGTCTCGTCGCCAGCAAAATTCGAGAGATGCGTTCCGTCGGACATGAAGATCAAGGGAACCAGTGTGTCCCCCACTCTGAGCGTTGCGTAAAGATCGATTAGCACGTTATTATCCTCGAGTATCTCTCCTTACCTGTGTCTCCCACCACCCGTCTGCAGGGTGCATTTCGGTATAGAGGCATTTTGGGGGCGTATCGCTGTGAAAGCACCGCTGAGGGGCGAAAATGAGATGCTCAGTGTAGGCTGGCTGGCACATCAACCATCTCATGCTTTTGATGATGTCTCGACTCCAGTATTTGATAGGGCGTTGGTGATTGTCATTCCATCTCATATCCTCAAGAGTGTGTAGTTCCCACTCCCCAAGAGCCTGATCATCTGGCATGCTAGCCAAGAGCTTCTGGACGCCATCCCCGTTTTTGAAGCTTGGGAAACGCAGAGCGGTGTTTTCTTCCTTCAGCATGTTGTCATAGTACGTCTTCATGCCCTTCTTCTTGATCCCACACTGGATATATTTGTACTCTTCGCGCGTCGCAAACGGATAGTAGGGATTGTTTTGTAGGTTTGTCTCAATGCAGCCCTGAGCGTCGCGTTTCCATGGCTCAGCAATGTAATCAATCAGCGGAGCGCTGGCGCCAGGGTATATTTCCGCCCGCGGCAGAGGTGGCGGTGGCTGAGACTCCCTGTCTGCGATGTTTTCAACATGTTCGAGGTAGGGAAACGCGTCCATGTCTTCGTCTGAATCTTTGTGAGCGTTGAATTCACGATGCTGAGCGGGTTCAACGCGTTGGGGCACGCTGCAAACAGTCAGATTCATCTGAAGGTGGTCAGCATGGTGTAATTTGATATGTTTAAGTCGCCAGCAGTCTGAGGTGAACTTCTTTCGGCATGAAAACTCGGGGCAACGGAAAGGGGTCATCTCTGGCATTGTCGACGACACGTGAGGAGTGCAGTATTCACTGTAGAAAGGGATGAAAGTTGGTGCTGGGCCTGAGCAGTCTGGTGTGGGTATAAGCTCACGATACTTGAGACATTTATTGAGCCTCAACACCCTCACAAGGAGGTTCCTTACACGCCAGCAGTTGCAAAAACACTGCATGCGCGATGTCCCATAATACTATGAATAAAATAAATCCAATAAAATAAAACCCATACAAAACCTATGAATAAAATAAACCTTGAGCGATCCAAAAACCTCGCGAGGCGTGTAATAATCAATGGCTGAGATCAATAGATTAGAAAGAAGGAAATGAACAAGACAAGAACCCGACCTTAACACGAACGAAACAACCATCGCCTCGTCTGCAACGTGAGGACTGGTTCACTCCTCGCCTACTGAGCCATCCGGGTGTGCCTCAGGGAGAGGGACATCGGGGAGAGGGACATCAGGGAGGCTGTCGCCACCTCCCGATTCAATCAGCAGCTGCTGATCCACATCCACACCCGAGGTGTTTCCGGCTGCCTCAGCCTCTTGCTGAGTTGGCACCGCTCGGCGAGGTTTTTGCGGCATCACAAGCTCCAAATGCTCCAGCCCACTGAGGGGATGAGTTTCCGGAGTTCGTGGTCGTGGGCGACGGTCCGGGGTTTGTGGCCGTGGGGCAGGTGCCGGAGGTTGTGACTGTGGGGCATGCTCGGGCATCTCCTGGCATTGCTCAGGTAGCACGATTGGCTGATCGTCTACCATGGTATCTACATCGTCAGCGGATGTATTTACCATCTCTCCCTGGCCAATCGTCCGAGGTTCTTTGCCATCATCCTCATTCTTATCATCCTCCTCATCCTCATCCACCACCTCCTCCTCCTCATCTTCCTTCTTTTCATCTTCTTCCTCTTCATCGTCACCGTCCCTTTCCATATCCACATTGCCGTCTAAATCAATGCTGTCCGGTGCGTCCACATCATCCTTCATGCGCATATCCACATCAGGATCAAGTTCTGAGTCATATTCGCCGTCCGACTCGGTAGAGTCGGTATCATTATCTGAGAAAATTGCCACAGCGGGCGATGCTTCCGGCTCTAAATTTACCCGTTCTATTTAGCCCTCGGTTGCCGAGTCTGCCTCATACAGTTTAACAATACGTTTCCGTTTACCGTTTCCCTTCCCCTTCCCCTTCCTTTTCCCCTTCCCATCCTTTGTTCCCTTCACTTTCCCGGTCCCTTTCTCACCGCCCTGCGCGTCCTCTGCACCCTCGCCGTCATCATTATCATTGTCATCGCCAGGAGGGCTCTGTCCACCGCTCGGCGCTCCAGGATCCGCCCAGTTCTCATCATCATCATCGTCGTCGATTATCTCATCCCAATTCAGTGGTCTAACGGCCCGGCAGTCGCCTGGCGTGTACTGCCAGCAGCTTGGCGGCTCAATCTTTGCCCTGAGATCATCTCTACCGTACCATATCAAACGCTCGCTGGTGCGTTTAACCTTTCCCGAGCTGGTTGTCTGCAGATTGGGGCGATCGACTTGATCCCCGAAGGCACGGGGGTGGTCCCACCTCCAATTGTTCATTTGGTCACGGGTTTTGTGAAACATTCGCCACATATATGAGCGGAAGGCTGCCCACCTCTCCTGAAAAGGTGAACTCCTGCTCCTGCGGTGCGGCCACATCACCTGGAATTGTGAAAAGTGGCGAGTCGTGACTGGATCAAGAAAGATTATATCATAAAAGAGGTCCCAGGCTCACTCATCCTTGACGCCGCAAACATTGTATATCTGTACAAGTCCACGGATGTGTTCCGAGATGAATCCCTTTATACGGTCCCGATCCAACGACTGGCGTCGATTTATAACCGATGTCAGCATTTTTGCCCTAGCAGTTGCCTTTCCCTTTCCTTGGTGGCTGCCCTTTGGTGCCATCGCTGTGAGTTGAAAATGAATCTACATCCGAGGTGTTAGCATTATGATACAGTTGAACGTAGCAAAAGGAAGCCCAGAGTGAACGTACAAAGTTGTGTAGGTTATCGGGTGTGTTTTGGAACGAGAGGCATTGTTGAGTGCAAGTCACGTGATGTGGCGTTCAGGATGGTGTCGGTGTGTACAATACGGGAGGAAAAGAGAGAGGAGATGTAGGTGGGAAGAAGGGATATATATACTCGCGTTCTGGCGATTTCTTGGTTCAAGGTTCAACTTGTGAGTTTTGTTGGTTAAGGAACACAAAACGGCGCAGCCTTCATCTTGTCGCACCACCAGGCACCTCATGAATGACAAGCCTCGAGACGACATTAAGTACACGCGGTGAGGACAGTTTGCAACGCCGGGCGTTGCTTTGGCATCTCATACCGCTTTATCCACTCAGACCTCGTGCATCTCAGAGCAAACTGAGTAGTTCTCAAGGTGTCCTAACTGCGCAACCATCCAACACGGCTACAAACGCCTAGCGGTGAAAAATGCAGACACAACTGATGTCATAGGATAGAGAATACATCATTGTTCGCTTTGCAATGCTTTTAGCTCTGCCAAAGGGGGATTTCCACTGGGAAGCTGAAGATATACACAATCAATGGTTTGAATTAGTGTGCCAAGAACGAGTGCAATACGATGATAATCGCGCCAAGGAGGCATAAACACCTTTCAACCGGTGCAAATAGACCTTCAGACGTTGCTGTAACAGTGAATCTCAATGCTGAGTTTAATCTGAGTTTAATCTGAGTTTAATCTGATGGCAGTTAACCCCATAATTGAATGCTTTTGAAGGGATCTCGTCCCCGAGTATTGTCACGGTTTAGAGTCTACTGTGGTCCACACTGCGCTTCCCTTTTTTTTCGAATCCCTCCAGGGTCGCTCAAATAGGAGTCTACCTCGCCTGCCATTGCATATGCATGCAGAGGATATTGTTCCCACCGTCTTAACGTCAAACATCCATATCGGATAATGCCTTCCGGAAGCCCTCACCCTGTCACGTCTCCAGTCATACGAAATGTTCGAAGTCTTTCTAATCGTCTAAATCAACAAAAGCGTGGGCCTTCGGGGAATTCTCAACTTCCCCCTGCTCAGAGACACGATTCCGTACCGGCTGGCGAGAGGGATTCCCCTCAAGGAGGGAGATCCGTAGCCTCTACAATCCAAGGTCGGAACTCCACCCCCTCATCTTCGCTGAACTATTCTCGTGTTGCAGATATCACTCAATGCGTGACTTCCACCCCGTCCGCTAGACAGCGACGGTCAATAATTACTCCAACCGTCACGCCGGGTACAAACAGTCATAACACACGAGCACCCAGCGGAAACACACAGACAGACCGGACGCGTCGCGTCCTATCCAGCCCCGCATCCGGCATTGCTAGCACTCCCACGCCTCTCAGCGGTCTTGAAAATCTGCCTACCCCCATCCTGAATCCAGAAGGCTGCGCGATCATTACAAATCCACTGCGAATGCGAGCTACAGAATGGAATCAGAGACAGAGGCAGTGGCAATTGCAACCGCAGGCGGTGTCTACACCTCGATCAGTGGTCTCCAGAAGTCCCAGCATTCATCGATTTGATCACTCCGATGTGAGGAGTCTTGTATTTGCAATGGGCAGGCTCCTGGAGCTCTACACGTGGAACAGACGGCCGTTTGTGAGGGCCAGCGACTTGGAGACGGTATGTTGTGCAACGCGACACGTTGCGAAAGCATCAGCTGAAGCCCCACACTGGTAGATAATAGAGACGTACTGGAACACCGCAATGCAGCAAAACAACATTTGGTCAATAGCATTTGAGGCATGCACAAAGGAGATCTTGAAGAGGTATGCTGAAGCAACAGCCCACATTCGATATTACACGCTCAAACTCGTACCAGGTTCGCGCACAAATCGATACGGTTAAATCCCATTTTATTCAATCAGCAAGGGAAAACATAGCAGAGCTTTATGATCTCCACCACTTTGAATCCACCACAGAGCGTTTGGAATGTATTGATTCCCTTCTGGCAGACAATAAGTATCTGTTTCCTAAAGCAGAGCGTGTGGAAGGTGGGGTACGCGGTCTAAATCCAACGCAGAGAGAGTTGAAAGCTGCTAATGAATGGCTAGCGTCCACTTTAATTCCTGCCGGAAGCAATCCCGCAGTTTATCTACATCAAATTTTATCATCGGGCGAATAACCGCCGTAAGTGTGCTGATGGATTTTATAATTCCATGATTGACGACAAGGACGGTCATATACCCTCGCCACTGATCATGTGTACCTGCACTGCGTTGCGCCATGCTCTCCTGGAGTGGCAAAAGAACAAAGGTGTTCATCTGAAAGCTTTCAAGTCAAAGCGGAAAGCGGACAGACCTGATTGCTCGAACTACTTCATCTGCAAGAATGAGGGTGGTAAGATCGTATCCTGCTGCACTGTAACGGGTCGCAAGTTGTTAACCTTGCCTGGCATGGCAGACACGTATACATTCTTGATGAATACCTGGAACACACTACCGGAGAGCTACCAGCAGAGGGTGTATAACAACACTCTTGCCACAGTCAAGCGTCAGATCCAACAGGCGGAGAACCCAACGCCTACCGTGGTGATCAGCGCGGAAGCACCGCGTGTTGACAATGGTATTCTTCTTGACTATTTGACCTCCGAAGTGGCGCTTGAGGAACCTGAGATCGGAACCACTGACTCAAACATCCCGATAGACAACACTTGCATGGATGACGAACTGCATTTCGGGATGCCAGGGGGCAGCGGGGATCTCGAAGATGGAGCTGACGAAAGCGATGCCATCCCCACCACCCGCCGGCGACGACGGGCCGCTACTGAACTCGAGAGGTTTGACCTGTGAACCAGTGCTGTCGACGGGAATGAGGGCGAGGATGGCGATGATGCGGATGCGGATGAGGAGGAAGAAGCATCGCAAGCCGAGGATGGATCAACACAGAATGAAGAGGACTGATGGCATAGTAGGTTTGACCTGGGAACCAGAGATGTCGACGGGTATGAGGGCGAGGATGGCGACAATGCGGATGAGGAGGAAGAAGCATCGCAAGCCGATGATGGATCAACGCAGAATGTGGAGGACTGAGGGCATAGTACTAGAGAGTGAGACGATTGGACAGTATATTTTAGACATGTAAAAATACGATAATGGCGAAGCAAATGCAACGGCAAGCGATGTATCCGAAGCGAAGACTGTATTGCAGTAAGTGACAAATCTCAAAGCTAAACATAAATGAGAGTGCGGCATGTGGCTATCGGCCGAAGAAAGGAATAAACATCGCCAGGCGTTGTGTAAACGGCTACTGCATACCTGCAACCCCTGCGAAGAGTGTAACATACGTGTCGTTCTGATGGTGCGTATACGTCACCACATTCCGGATGCAAAGTAATGGAAACCTCACGCCGGAGCGGCGAGCGTAATTTACAACCCGACGCGTCGCAAGAATAAGAGGCATGGTATAATAGCCGCCGCAAGGGATGTATGCAACGCGACCCGTCGCTTGGGCGATGGGTCGCGTCTCATTCTCCGTCAGAGGGTACGAGGTTCCGCCAGAGCTGTCAGAGCCGTCCGGAACACCCGGGTGTTTCAGACTGAAACTAGAGTTGTTGCTGATGATCTGACCTTCCAAACAGTCTGTTTTGGGATTCCTACGTGTGAATCAAGGAAGGCTGCATATGAGATCAGAAGATGCAATTGGTACAATATGGATATCCAAAGTTGTTAACTGGCATCTAGAGTACAATACCCTGATATGAGATTATCATTGCGCACCTATCTTAAACCAACATTATAGTGCATTGTGAAGACCAAATCGTGAGAAGTATAGCCGTTCTGATGGCAGTCCACATCAAGGAAGCAGTCTGGGTATGATGAAGATGCAGATAACCCCTCAGGGAATAGGAGCTCAAACACATAACCTCTTACCATGTTGATTTCGAATATAGATTTTCTTAACTGTGTCAGACCAAGCAGGTGGCCCTTGATTGTCCATAAAAACCATCTACTGAGAAGTACTCTTCATCATCATTCCTGGACTTCACAGTTGTTGGTTTTGACAGTAGGTGTACTGTTGTTGTGCAATATTCTCAGTTGTAATTCCCTTTCTGACTAGGGAGTGCATCCATCACATGGTATGGATCTCTGTAAGTATACAGCACTCGTTCAAAGTTTCATTGCTGTACAAGTTCCTCGTTCATTTGTCTATGCACCTGGATTGGTGTACTTCACTCAATCAAATGCAATGTGGCCATAACTATACCGTGTTGTAGTATGTCTCTGGACTTTGCCTTTTCCACTCAGTATCTGCAATTCTGTGGCAACCATATGTGAATGAATGCAGATTCCTCAACTGATGATCATGCTCAATTGACTTATATAATTATCCTTCAATATACCTATATGTATCATATTTGCTTTCTCTCTCATTGGCAGGGTTAAATATTCATGTCTTTTACATATTATAATTATCTATTCTGCAACAGGTGCTGCATCCCATACACCAGTTGGTATCGGAGCTCTTTTCCACTGCCATCAGAAACTCAATTGCATTATAACATGCTCAATATCTGGTCTCACAATAATCATGGTATTTTTTATCTCATTTTGATGAAAGATATCTCAATTGTTTACACTATATTATGGCGTAGTGGGAATAGGGTAACATTGAGAAATCCCATCAGTGAGACATATCTGTTTCTGAAAAGAGTGGTAATAGTATAATGGCACTTATAGCAGTGATTGGCCACAAAGGCATATGTAGAGTAACTATGGAATACAGTTGCAAATGCCAATGTAAGTAATAGTATATATATAGGTAAGATTATTGTTAGAGATTCAAGGCTTATCATAAAGCAACTATATTGAATGGCCTTTATTCACCCCTGGGTAACATGCTGCAGTTATAAGATGATGGAATTTGTTTCTCCTTTGCCTGTCTGTTTGGGTTCTTCTCATTGTAGGCTAATTTGCAGCCAAAGAGATCATTACCAAGAAAGGAGATAATGTCAAAAGATGGTCTTATGCAAGAGGTTAGGGTTGCAATACCGGCATGTAATGGGTCTGCGTATGCTGCAATCATAAATTGACTACTCATGTGGGTCGTGATAAAGTCCAAGAATCATCCCACAAACTTATATATAAACAAGTACCCTGACTCAATGTGCAATCTGATTTCTACAACTGCCTTCGATTCCCCTAAATGGCAGATATCAGACGAATGTGCTGTTGTACTACTCGTATAATACTCATTGACGACATCTCTAGTTATGCAGTCAAGCAATTATTACTGGAAGTCAATTTGTAGCAAATGTCATATAATTAGCAGTGATTATACAGATTGACACATAATAATTGTAATACCTTGTGTTAGCAGAAATATTTGAATAAAGCAACTTTAGTGGTACGGACAATTATCAACCACACCAACTAAACAGAAGTAGTATTCCAAAAAGAAGTAAGGTGTAAGGACACAGAGGAATGTATATATCTGATATTGTACAATATGATAGAATGAAATATTGTAGAGCCTACTCTCCTTAGATGCAAGACAATATCTCAATGTCTGTTTCTTACTAAGGAGTTGGGATTCAAACAAGCAAAGTTGTGGGAATTCGTGGTATTGTTGAATGCAATGTAGTCAGAGGTAAATCAAGTCATTGAGTTGAGCTAGCAAGCATGTTGTTGCCAATATCCAATGTTACAATGTACAGTTGGTGTCAAAGAAAGATTATGAACCAATTGCTAAGAAATCTGATTAAACATGAGTAAATCATACAATTGCATTCAAATACTGTCATATCTGCAAAATGTATACTGGTCTGTAATCCACATTCAAACATTGCATATACTTCTGTTGACCACACTGATGTTGCAAATAATTCTAGGCACTCCCAGGCCCCCCTGAAGCTCTGTACACTACACTCAGATGCTGCAAGTGCATTCTCCAGTGATCCAGAAATCACCTGCAGTTCTTGAGGTGCATCCAGAATGCTAAGAGACTAGACTTAAGGAATGGCCCAATTTAGGTACTGCTGGAACCTCTGCACACGTCAGTAGCTGACCTTCAAACAAGGCGAAACCTCCATGCAGGTCTGTGGGAGATTTCAATCTAGGTCCTGTATTCCCAAAGCAGTGGTTTTTAGAGTAGCAGGTGTCAGAACCAAAATTCATTTCATCTATCATAGATTGCATCTTTATTAGGCCTTTGTGTATCACAGTCACCAGAAGATTCACTATATTTTCTTATGGGAAGAATTATCAAACACAGTGTATTTATATGTATACATAGGTCCAATTAGACTGTCAACAAAGTGGAGGATCACCTGGAGGCAATGATTGAGTTGAGTTGGGAATGCAATTGGAGTCCTTCATCAGCAAAAAGTATTTTTGTCTCTGGAAGCCTCCAGGAGTGTCTGAGAGGATGTGGAGAGTAAACTTAGATGCATCAATATCAGGAGAGTATCAGACCATAGGAGCGCATTCCGGCCGGGCTTCAGAGTAACTGGGATCTCTGATTACTGGTATAGGAATGCCATGGGAGTTATTGTTGAAAGTTTGAGAACACCTCGCAGTGCCAGAGAGAACTTTGGGTGCCCCTGGGAGCACCTTGGAGTGCCAGCAAGAACCCTGGGAGCGCTGACGACAACCCTGGGAGCACCAACAACAACCCTGGGAGCACCAACAACAACCCTGGGAGCGCCGGCGACAAGTCTGGGAGCACCCCGAATCCCAGCAGAGCAGTCTGGGAAAAATATCATCTTCTTTAGGAATGCTGCTGGTGCGCCTCGATATTGTTAGGGGTTATCCTTTAGCAGCGGAAATGATACATGTTTGAACAAAGCAGGTACATGTGACAAATCAATAACGACGTTCATATGCAAAACACCTACCTGCAAATATGTGAACATGGTTGTCAGTCAAGTGGATCTTAGCGGATATAAACTTGAGCCGCAGGTTGATCGATTTGGGATGATTACAGTCACATTAGCAGATTCAACTATGATGAAGCAATTATGTCGCTATAGCCAGGAAGTGAAAAACCTTCAGCGGTGCGCATAATTATTGACCACCCCTAGTATACCGTATCAAGCAGGACAACACACAGTTAAGTGGCAGTTACGCAGAACTACATGTGCAGCAGACATCATTGCAATATGCGAGTAAGTGAGATCTGCAAGCCTACACACTGAGAGGTGGGAACAACTTGCGGCACTCCCTGGTCTACAGAAGGTCGAGACCTAAGCATGCAGTGTCTGAGCATTTCATGACATTGGCTGAAGATAAGAGGCCAGAAGCAAACCGGCTTATTGGTTTAAGACCACATTCATCGGAACGTCATACTTGAGATAAATACATGGTTGACGTGGCATTATTTATGATAGCAGAGTATCAGTTGGTCGTCGACGAAATCTCTGATGCAATGCCGAATAGCCGAATTAACAGGCGAGGCAATTAATAGTGACGAGCTATCAAAATAGATTGGGATAAGCACTTATAAGACTAAAGTCGTCAAATGTTCCAGCTACTGCACGAATGGGAAGCAAGATGTCGAACATGAAGTTATAAGCTGTCATTATTTGGGTTTGATATCATGATCATGATGATGGCCCCATGCTGGGACGTAACATCTGGAAACCACACATGCATGAACACGATAACCAAGGGGAATTCGTGGCATTATCAATGGGGCACTTCAGATGACTCCGGCGATAACCTATGAAGCAATCATTGTGTCATAACGGAAATCCACAGGCAAGCTTGACCGAAGGAAATGATTATACAAAGCTCACATCATCCCGGACAAAGAGAAGAACCAAGTTCTAGCAGCAATTCAGAGTCAGACATTACCAGCGAAGAACAACTTAAAACATTATTAAGAATTCTATCAATATATTATCAAAATTACTGCTCTAAATCACCTCTGTGAATACGCCGTGAATGAGTTTGTGGAAACCGACAGCATCTCAGTACGCACACCAGAGGGTCATTGCCACCATCGGCGATCTCATTATATACTATAACCAGCGGAGTTCAACCCACATCTCCCACGCACTTACATACTCCGCCAGTATCAAAAGGGTTGGATAGGTGGTGCACCAGTTCATCACAACCAGACCATTGCCTTACGAAGAGTGGTCCGACGAGTGACTGTGGATCGATGAGGCAGAGTAGTGACCTCTTATTCTTAGTAGGACAAGACATTGAGTCTGGGAAGACGAGGAGTATTGGACAAGTGCATAGGTGGCTGTATTTGGTTTAAGAAATGTTGCATTGATTATTGGGACTTTAAATACCGCTGTAACAATATAATATTTTAAGACTGTTGCTTAATGAATGATTATCAGGATTGTCAACAAAGGTACTGTTGTATTGACAACGGAGCCAGATTCTGCAATTACCATTCCATTAGGACGAAATGCTATTGCGTATTGTGTACAATTCGATGGAGTATACAAGACACCAAGCAGGAGCAGTGCGGATTTCGCGATAATGAGGCGTGTTGCTATATATCTGTGAGAATGGGAGAGTTCAAGGAACAAGAAGCATATCGAAGTACCAGAATCCGCCAGGCACACTGTTCATCGACTGATTGCAAGTGTTTGATTTGTCAAGAACACCACAAGGCATCTGGATACAAAGTAGACATATTAAAGCTACCAAGAAACCATCCGTCTGTTATCACAAGAGATGGCCACCCCGAGGCGCAGGCTTGCGTATTTGAGTGGATCCTCGATCCACAAACCATCCAGGGTAGAGAACTGGAGCTCAGACAAGTCTCCCGCAGCTCAAGAGATACCAGCATGGTGCCGGAAATTCCAACTGAGATTGGAGGCAGCGGCAGAACAGGTCCGTCAAATCCAAGAGGCCGGGGAACCAGAGGAAGCTCAGCTGGGACTAGGAGAAATCAAAATGCCGGAACAAGATCCGGTGCAATCCAAACTTCAAGAGTTGACACAACAACGGGTACATGTGGTACAAGCGTTCAATGAAGTGAAAGAAATAACAGAGGAAGAATTCAATGCAGTACGACAAGACCTCGAAATTGTAGATGCCAGGATTGGCACCGAGAAGGCGAAAATTGAACGAGAAGTATCAGCAGTTGGAGGCCAGATGATGATACAACAGGCTGTGATCAATGAAATGAGACAAGGAATTGTGATTCACCCGGCCCAGGACAATGTGATAGTCCAAGATGATGGAGAGATATTCCAAGGAATCCATAAACAGATATTCGATGGCATCAAAAGACAAATGGATAATGGGTTAACATTACTCAACCATTGAAAATCAATTATGAAGTTACAGGATGACTTCGAAAATTATGAAGTCATCTCAACATGCGATTGAAGAGAATGTCAATAATATTGATAAGTCCATGTGGAACTTACAAACAAAAAAGGATTTGGACGCACATGCGAAAGCACTGGATGAGGCCTTAGCAAAAATTCAACAAGTTAGTACTGGTTTAACGGTACATCTTGAAGAATATAAGCTATCAGAAAGTACGCCACATGCACCTAGGTCAGCACAGGCAGGACCAAGTTATATGCATCCACAAAGAAGACCTCAGGTGGAAGACAAAGAAGATTATGGGAACTCGTTGATAAGTACGCAGGAGGATGCAGCATATCATTGTAGATATCATCACGGAGGGAATGGAAGCAGAAGCGAGGAAGAAAAAGATCCCAATGTACTGGAATCTCCGAATCCTCCAGGACCACCGAATCCTCCAGGCCCCCCAGAACAGCGTAATCCTCCATGTCCGGAATGACAATGACAAGGAAAACCTAAGGTCAAACTCATCAAATCGAAAGACCAACATCCATTCGGAGGAAATTCAGGAGAGGACCTCGATTGCTGGTAGATCTTTAACAAATATATATGAATGATAAAGCAGCGCAGTTCCAAGATACTGGAAGAACAATTCATTGAGTCGGATGTCTACTTGAAAAATATGCTGCAGCATGGCATGTACAATGGGAAAGACAAGCATTGGCCGGAATGATTCCAAGGACATGGACGATATATCAAATTGATTTGATATCAAGGTTCGAGGATAAATCAGGCACGAGATGCACTGTATGCGGAATTTGAAAAGATCCAATACCAAGGCGACACACGAAATATGTTTAAGACAATACAGATGCATAACGATAAGGCTCAGTTGACTGGAGGAGGATTGAGCAAGTTGATTTTGGACCGGTTGCCAGAACGAATCCTGGGTCAAATGCATACTGTGGATCTGACTGGAAACTGAGACAAGGAGATGATCGAGATTATTTCGAAGGCCAGAAGAACTGCCGAAAGGTAGGAAGAAGCCAAAAAGAATCTTGGTAAGAAAATACCAAGGAATACAGAAAAACCCAAATGCAAACCAAAAGATAAGTGTCGGGTTAAAAAGGACATCAAACCACGAATGGAGTTCAAGGAAAGAAGGTTTGTCGATATACAGAATGGAGGCTCATTTGAATCATTTGCAACACAAACAGAAGGAATAGCACATGACGAGCTTTATCCCTGCACCAGTAGTGAGCGCACAAAAGGGCCCACTTTCGCATGTGCTGCGCCATGTCACATATAACAACACAGCCACCCACCTAACCCACCCCCTAGAATATTATGAATTGAAAGAGTACTAGTAGAAGCTTCTATTTATGAATTCTTGTGGCAGTGTGACAAGTTCTGTGGTGCTGAGTTGCATATAAATAGCAGTACTTTGCAGATTGTGAGAGTACCATCCTCCAGCCCAGTGTAAGGGCAGCGTTC
>Ga0307515_10014443_pt1 | contig 14637 bp, 11 predicted proteins | sample 17_EM_MG_FD_194513 | JGI IMG/M metagenome (GOLD analysis project Ga0307515, IMG submission 194513) | Populus trichocarpa ectomycorrhiza microbial communities from riparian zone in the Pacific Northwest, United States - 17_EM | ecosystem: Host-associated > Plants > Roots > Unclassified | place... | reverse complement strand
GTTGCCAATATGCTTGCTCTAGCCACAGAAACAATAGAGACTCACCTGGACTTAGATCACTGGGAGCTGGCCAAGAGATGATCTAACAAATTTGAATTCTAGGAGTATGTTAGAGCCATATACATCTGGAAGCATAGGAGCTGCTAAAAATGGCAACTCTGGGTTGGCTGGGCTGGAGATCTATCTGGGCGCCTCCAAAGGGCGGCGAAGCCGCCACCGTACCTTGTAATTATATAAGCTTCCGAGAAGAACAGATGATGAGGGTTATTTCGAAAACTGGAATGTAAAACGACGGGCAGAACGCGGAGACGGATGTCTAGGAGATAGGCGGAGGATTCATAATGCATATACCATTGAGAATTGAGTCGTAGAGGATCGAAGGCACCGTCGTCTGGTATGCGAGGAGCTCTAGCTGTGTCGGCGTGAGATGGTGGAGTGGCTGCATAATGAAGCAGCTCGCTGAACCGCACGGAGTTAAAATATAGGGGAAACAGTGCTCTTGTTCCCAAAGTTTCTCGCTGCCCGCCAGCTCGCTCCTCGAAACGGAGGCAGAACGAAGCAGCTGATTCACGAGCACAGAAGCAGAGGTTCAAAGCTGCCCATTCCTCTGCTCATCCTGAGGAACCTATATACATCAAATAATAACGCGCCTCCAGTTTTTTTTTTACCACATGCAGTTAAAAAAAAGATACAGGGGTATTTCTTTACTTCTTTCAAACCTGTTAAATCGTACCCCGCTTCTGCTGCACGTTTGCCTGAGAAGGGACTTTGCGGAGAAGAGAAGAGCATCCACGTTCTGATGCCACTCGCCTACAGACACATATCGATAGTCTCAATGTGATACACTAGGATACCGAAAACCGAAAGAAATCGCACTGCTTCATGCACGTCGGAATGAGGGAAAGGACCAACCACCATATCATTCAGAAGCAGTAAATTCGACGGCCGTATATATAGCCTATCCCTTATGTCTAATCACTCACGCTCTCTGCTTCGCCATTTTCCTTTCAATTTTCGTCCAAAAGTCTCGTGATTCAAAGGAACGTAGATGTCTCTTCTACGTAGTACGTCTTTTGCCACTTATGCAGAGCGGTAGCTTCTTTTCCCTGTCTCACTAGCACTTCCGCACGGCACCATACACATTAAACTGCACTCCAGCATTGCATATTGTAAACAAGCAAACTTTTAACTATTACCCACATAGTCACAGTAACCGTCATTTACACCAGCCTGTTCTGTACTTTCTGGTATATCTAGTACGCTGGTACCGCTGCTTTGACGCTTGTAGGGCGAATCCATAACAAGAACCTTCAGGTAGATGCATCATTTTGCCAACGAGAGAAGGCAGGGTGAAGCGTTTTCAAGGACTAATTTCTCACGGCCCTTTTCGGAATCTATGTGAATGAGTCGAAGTGGCTTGCTTGCCCCTGACAGCCCACTTTGCAGCCGATTTACCTAGGAGTCTCAAGTATGAATGAATCCACAAACAAAAGCGTAATATTTCACAACACCACAAAAGGTAGCCCATCCACCTCTCTCCTTTTCAGGAGCGGTAGACATGCGCCAACTCCTTTTCTTTGTCTCTCCTGCATTTCCGCTTAGGACAATACATCCTTAACCTAACTCCTGAAGTAAGCAAACAAACTTGTGGCGGCATCCGTGTCGGCCTCCCAGTATGTACACCGGCCCGGCTACTCACAGGCTAAATAAGTGTGAATCTTCGGGAGGATACATCCTTTTGCCTGTTAGGAATGAGACAAAGAAGGTGGGACAAGGCATTTTCGGGGGCTAATTTGTCACGGCACTTGCGGAACCTTTGTTGGTGAATCAAAGTAGCTTGTTTGCTTCCTGAATACCAGCTTACAGTAGTGTTGGGTACGAGTGAAAGGCATAATCTCTTCCAACACTGCAATGCTCATCCAACTTTCACCTTTTCCGGAATTGGTGTGGCACAGAATGAGATCAATTTCAAAGATACGAAAAGGCACCACCGACGGACAAAAATCAAGTTTATCTATGAAACCTACTAGCGCATCTCAAAAATGAAGTACGTATGAGTACAGAAAACTGATTCCTCTTAATGTGGGACAATACAGCTGAGATGGCAGGAGCTGTGGAGACACAGCATAGCAACTTCTCTTTATTCTTCCGTGGCAGTCAAGTTTACAACCCGTGCCACAAACTTCCCGTGTCTGGCTGGGCAGGTTACCGTATCCGGCGTTCATCGGTTTGCCCGCGCAGAAAGGGTTGGCAAGTTTGCGGAATTGGACAGCGATGAATATTTGGAGACAATGAGACAAATCTGAACCCCCCCAGCGCTGCAGCTTTGTTGAGAGTATCCCGTTTACACACCTCTGCACAAATACTGTAGTCCGAAAGGTCTGACCCCATATGCATCCACATTAAAAAAACAAGTTTTTGCAAAGTCCCGGCTTTGCCAGTAGTGAACTCTCACCCACCTCCTCTGCATCCTTTGTGAAACGGCTTTTTCAGATTTCTAAGCTCTGACTATTTCGCCGACGAATAGGTATAAGAAACTGCCAATATCCTACTCGTGGTTGTATTTCCTCCATCTCTTCTTCTCTTTACTTTCCTTCTCTCTTGTATTAATCCTCTTCCTTTCTCTTTCATGATTGGACTCTGGAAGTTCTTCTTTTCTTAATATCCTACTCCACTTTAGTCCTCTTCACTCCATTCTTCTTCACCTACTCGGACCCTGGCAGCCTTTCCCTCCAAACGGCAGCTCCCTTCCCTCTAAGCGGCAGCTGGTCTATCGCTTCTTGTAGCTGGTTCTACTGCCACTGGTACTGCCACTGGGTGAGTTTAAGTTTCTTTGTTAATCCTAATACACCCCAGTTTGCTAGCCCTCTTCCTATCATATTTTCACCTTCCTTCATTCAATGCCTTCGCTTTCACACTAGTACTGACTTTCGGTGAAGTGATGCCACCAGGCACACAATCGGCTTTAGCGTCCCCACCGAACCACCACCCCCAGGGCCACCTCTACGTCTTGCCCTTCCTTTCGGTATTCTCTTATCCAATCTATACAGTCATTTCACTACAGCTGCCTGATTGTCGCCGTACTAACATCCACTGGTGCATCTAGGCCCACCAGACTACATGGCTACACACTTCGAACAATCCTATGTACTCGGCGCCGAAACAACTCTAGTCCACTATGGGCCCAGAACCACGATTTCGGTCAAGATCCGAAGTTAACCCGGATGCGCATAAGTTATGCCACCAGGCAAACACTCAACTTGCCCCCTGGAACTTCCTTTCGGTCCGCCCACCTCCCCATACCCACCCCTGGGATCCGAGTCATCTCACTTTCGCTTTTCGCGCATAATATAACTTATCTTGCTCCCTCTAGGTTTCCCATCCGCCCACTTCTCAACTCTGGTCTGGTTTTGTGTTGTCTACTCCACTGCCGCTGTTCTATACCAGCACCTAGGCCACGCGTACTCCGGGATTCCGGGATGCATCATCTCTACCCGTGGCCGCCTCCACGACAATCCCATCCGCTCCCAGTCCCTTCCCTAATCAGCCATACGGCGCCCCAGACACTCTTATAACTTCGCTTCCCACGGTATGGTGTCGCTTATGATATCCCTTCGAACTGAATCAACCTCAGAGAAGGAAAAGTACAGGGGGTACAAAGATAATTAGCAGGAGGAAACCCCAGGAAACCAGCGACAACAACAACGACGATAACGATAACGATAAAAAGGATCGAGGAAAGAGTAAAGAAACGAAGTTCTTGGAGACATACGGTTGGACAGAGGGATATATGCTGTAACGTAGGCTTCAACTAGGACATCCTCACTCCTCTAACTTTAGCCTTTACTTTTGGTACGCTACTTCCAACTCATTCTCCAGCCCATATCCAGTCATTTCACTACCATTTTCTGATAATCATCGTGCTAATAATTACAGCTGCAAGTCCAACTACGTACTTAAGTAGCTACACGCCTTGGATAGTTCAATTGTACCCACTATTCAGCGCTGAAAATCATCCTAGGCCTGACCTACCATGGTCCCAAAACCGCGATTGCGGTGAAGATCTGAAGTCAACCATGACGCGGATACATGAGCTTAAGAAGCTTTGCTCTCTGGGAATACGTGTATAGCGGGTGCTATAGCGACGTGCAGGAGATCATACCTAGGCGATGTTGCGGTGATTTGTGGTGAAATATAGTTATCACTTAGGGCATAGGGTATAGGGCGGAACTGTCATCGACAAATAGAACCTTAGCCGTTCTCTCACACACGCGCGGCGCGTACGATCGCTTATAGTAGCATACATCCACGTACAACACAATACGCCCACATACACGGTGCAACAGGCGAAAACCCACATTACCCAAACGAGAACTGCCGTCATCATCACGAGCAACATAACGGACTCTCATCTATCAGTAAACCTTCGCTTGCTACAGCAATTGTCCCGCGCCAACGACGGAGCGAGCTTAGGGATTCATCACCTCCATAGGATTCCGATTCCCGGCATCTCCACCTGATCTTTGGTTGGCGGTACCATCTACTCCCGTACAATTGGGGGCAAAAACATTCAGGCATTTTAAGAGACGTCGCATTCAGACTGCACAATTGCCTCTTTACCGGCGTTGTGGGCGGGCTGGCAGGTAGCAATTACCCATCGCAGTAATTATGTTCTTATTGATAGCTTGGGGGTTGTTGTGACGCCTTTTCCTTTAACTCTTGAGGGGTTTGTGATCTAAAATTTAAGGTGTTCTTAATTAGGTTGAGTTCTTAAGGACACTTCGGCAGTTGGTATCTTCACTGCTGGCTATAAAGACAAACAGCTGCAGAGGTAGAAACAGACTCTGAATAATTAAAGGAAGTGTCATTTGTTTTAGATAGTGTGATAGGAGGAATTAGGACATCTATACTCGTTGAGTGGGTTGTTGTGGGATTACTTTTTCACAGTTGTGAGTGGGATTGCGCTGCAATACTAGCTACCATTATCTGCGTATGGGGTGCCCTATACGCGGACCCCCAAACAGCACCCTATCCGCAGATAGGGTGATTCGTCATATGGATGTAACACCTTATGATTGGCAAGCTTTCTGGCTAGATCTGATGGGATGTGGTATCAGCATACTCTTCAAGAGCAGAGGCTAGTTCATGCCCGGTTAAAGAAAGGCGAGTATCGATATTGTTTTCAACGACTCTAGATACATCTATTTGGACAGAGTTAATCTGAGTTCGTACTGAATTGTAGTAAGATTCTGGAAGACACGACACTACTACGAAGTTTATTGCTAGCTGAATTTACACTGGGCTATAGATGCTCATTGATAGAACACCTCCCCAGTGTAATACACAGTGCGTAAGGACGCTTTTGCTAGTGTTGTTGTATGTGGTTGTGCTTCAAATGCACCCCATCTAGGAAACTCCGCAAATGGGGACCCAATCTGTAGAAACCACCCTATCTGCAGATAGGGCGTCTTATCGGTAGAGTTCTGCGGATAGAGTGACTCCTCTTTTAGGTTGCAACAAAGGAGGCATCATTCCTGTGCTATAAGGCAGCATTTCTATAAAACCATTAGTGTTAGCTTAGTGTTCTGTAAGATTTACTCACTTGATCAAATTCCTCAGGACCAACACTGCCTTGTAGCGCAATAATGGTGCATCTTCATAATTGGCAAGCTTCTAGCTAGATCTGGTGAAATGGTATCAGCATACTCTTTAAGAACAGAGGCTAGTCGGGCACGGTTAAAGAAAGGTGGGTATCGATATTGATCTCAAGGAAAGCGGTAGCTAGGACAAGGCTACTCAGAACTTGATTTTAGACGTATACTGTCTCTACGGCGTGGCATTCCCCCCTTCTTCGACAAGAGCTTGTCGCTAGGGAACATATGGGTTGAATCTGGGACAAAGGAGGCAAAGTATTCGGCAGAAGGCGGAACCTCTAGTTATCACATGACCATCTGGAATGTCTTTTCGCACAACCCAAACTCGGGCCACAGTCTAAACCTAGTGCCCCGAAAACACCCCGAGTACTTGAGTCGAACCCAACGTCGCCGTCCAGAATCTTTCAGACAATCCAAACCTCACCGGCCACTCAATACTTCAGCGCCCCGCTTGCATCCTGAATCCCGCAGGCAACCTCAACCCTCCTGTTCAAGGGATTATCCCAACCTCATCTGCTACACCTTCTCTACTCACTACTCAACGCCTGGATAGGGAAAAAAAACTCTACACAGAGATGCTGAAGTTAATTTGATGAGGATGTTGATGAAGGTGGTCAATAGTTAGGGGAGGTGCAGAAGGGACTGAATGAATTGGAAAGCTAGTAATCTAAAGAATCTAAATATGGGTTCGGATTGAAATGTAAAAATTTGCCACAATCTGTCTTGGCCTATGGTAAGGTACGGACGCACGATTTCAACCATTCTGGGCCTTACCTACAATATATACCACGGATACAACTGGAATATGGACACGACCCAGTGGGCCCTCTTGGTCCACCGGACCCATCACAGGTCCCTTCCCGGGACTAGCAACACCTAGCGAAGACTCACCTGGTTATCTCCTGATCAAGCAGCTTCGAAGAACGAGGATGGTCAAACCCGAAAAGATGGCAGACCTGGAAGAAACCCTGATGGAAGCCAAAGAAGTACTATTCCCGGGTGTATCATCTCTGCCGGAAATCCGTCTACCTCTGCCTCCGTAACAACTTATGAATAACGCCCTGGGTCACTATGGTTCTGAAAATCGCGGATATGCTGCCAGCGTTGTGGTCGTTCCCAGAATCGGTCCTGAACTTGAAACGGATACAAATATTGGAGGCGGGGAAGATATGGAGGAGCTGCAGGGGAATATCGGTGGTTGCTAACAGATAGAGAGTATGTTCGCGTGCACTAGCTGCACCCGTTCAACACCACCTCTTCTCCATTTCTAGATTCCTCTGGCGTCGCAGTTTTCTAAGTCGCAATTTGAGATCTAGAAAAAATAGAAAAGATGTCATGCTGAACGGGCGCAGCTGGTAGATCCGAGCATCTCCCTATCTGATGGCAGTTAGAATGATGGCGATGATAAGACATTTGGCAGTAGCTACACTTATGAACTGGTCTGCAGACGGAGGAGAACAAATCCTCAAAGAATTTATTGAAAATCGGCGCGCGGACGTAGTTCTACAGAAGCTTAAGGTGTTTGGTCATGGTACGATGGGGAATTTAGTAGTAGCTACGTTTATGAACTGGTCTGGGGTACCGAGTAATGCAAACGTGATAGAAAAGTTGTTGGTAGTCGGAGTGGGCTCTGTACGCATGTAGAAGGTGTGACACAATGCAAATGAATCTTGGAACCCGTTTTAGGTTTTTCAACATTAATATTCACATACATAATACTGAAAACCCAATGGCGGCAGTCGTGGCAGCATCCACGATACATTGTCTACTGGTCGCGGAACGTACTGGCTAGCACAGAGAATGGTACAGGTGGATATCCTACGGCTCGGCCACCAACCGCCCAGTACCATCGCTCAATCCTTTGTCCTGATTTCAATCACCACGCGGAATCAATTATGATGTCGGTTGTGGTTGATCACGCTCCAAATCGGCACTGGCGAGAGGGAGGAGGAGACACATGTTAAGCCCTCCTCTTTTTTTTTAATCACACTTTCGGCGGTGGCGCTTATCGATATGATAACTCGCTTACTCCATATCTAAGTGCTTATATATGAGTAGATGGTTCCCATGGCCAAAAAGAAACCGGAGAGCACTGCTGAGTTAACCCCCACTTTTTTCTTTTTCTTCATCTGCAATGGCTACTTATCAAGGCTGTAAAATGGCACCAAGTGATAGGGCTTTAGGAGCCTAGGAATGGTAATCTCGCCGCTATGGCTGGACTTTCCAAGCAGGCTCGCGCGAATTTGAAGAGATCGCGGATGTTAGATAAGGAGGGTTTGAGCTTGAAAACTGTCCTCACGAGCGCATTTCAGAAAGAAAGAGTGTGCGCAAGTTCACCGAAGGGTCTCAAAAGATGTGATTTCAACCTGGCAGTGCAGTCACCATATATTGTCGAATGTTGGCTGCTCACCAAACGCCATTATTAGTTGCTTGGCACTGAAAGACTCGTTCCTTTGAGCATACGGTCCCAAGACTTTCCTGGGGTGTACTTACCTAAGTACATACCAGGTAGGTTTCGATACAAGCTTGCTGCAGATGCATAATCACCGTTTCAAGGACTGGCGGTGGGCTGCCTTATCCGTACTGTGAGAAACCCCAACCCAGACATCCCCAAACTCCCGGGTTGTTCGTGCCCCGCAACGGCATACTCTATATTGACGATTCCATGCAAAACTCGTTCAGTACATAAAGTATCTAGCTTCGGGAATACCGCCGCACCTCGATCCTACAGCGGTTTAAATCTTCGATATACTCCCCTGTAGATCTCTCTATGCATAAGTGGGTATTATTTGAGTTAGATAGGGTATTCACTTGCGTATGCCAGGTTGTACCTGTATAGGCATCGTTATCCAAAACCGCAGAGCAATCGATAGATGAATCGGATACTTAGTATGTATGATAGCTGCAGGAGTTATAGGGAGGCAGGTTTGTAATCGGCCACAGCCGAATGTCCACGATTCTCACGTGGGCGTAGGGAGGAGCAAACGCAATTGAGAAAAAGTCATGTAAGTTTCACTATTTTGTTTTGTGAAACGGAGCTTGCAAACACCGCGTTAAGGAGAGGAGACGCTGTCGCTCTGAAGGTTGATGCTAGAGAGCAGTTAGTAGCACTTAGGTACGTACTGCATTAGTTATCAGAGCCCCTGTCTGTTGGTCTCTCGCGCGCTCGATACCGAGCAGCAAAACAAAGTCTCGTGATCGCATCGCCTTCACTACCGTGTCTACCGGCTGGCAGGAGGAATTGAAGACACAATGGACATCGTCGTTTCTCATAAACACACTGTGCTTTGGCGACGGACATTCCTCAGATCGACTTCTCCTCAGCGTTATTCAGCCAAAGGGTGCACTCCTCCTGCCCCTTGGCCTTTAGCGAGGAAATTAAGGTGTAACTGTGCAGGGTGTTAGATTACCGGTATTTCGATTCGTTTTAGCGTGGTCTGAGCGCGTCACCCTTTTCTTTCGTACCCTTTTCACCTGTTATAAGAGTTCTGTCCTCTTTTTCCTTCCCATTCATCCAACCCCAACCACCTGAGTTTCGTTGATCGAATCCATCCATCCATCATCATCCCCTTGCCCCGACATCTCACTCCACTCCAATCAACTCCCGACTCCACGAACAACCCACAGCCAAACGAACGAGAAAAATAATAAACGAAATGTCTTCGACAACAGCAGCAGCTCCATCATGGCCTGAGCTCAAGGCCGATCACCCAATCATCGCTCTCTTCCAAAAGCTACCCGAGATCCTCACCGCTTCCGAGGGGTACAACGAAATCTGGGGGATCAACCTTGTCGGTCCCACCTCCTCTCTATCGCCTACGACAAACGGCACTGCAAATGGCACTGAAGAGTCCACCGAGAAGACCACACCCGTTGAGCAACCAAGTTTCGGCACCGGCCTGATCCTCCAAAAGTTCCTTCGCGCCAACTCCAACGACCTCGACAAAGCTTTCTCGCAGCTAAAAGACACCCTCACATGGCGCAAAGAGTTCTTCTCACCGGGCGGCGAATCATCGAAGGGCTGGAGCGACTCAAAATTCGAGGGGATCGGCTACACAACTGTGATCACGCATAAGAACGGCGACCGGAAGGTCGTTTCCTGGAACATCTACGGCGCGGCAAAGGATATCAAAGGAACGTTTGGAAATCTCGACGAGTTTATTCGCTGGCGCGTCAATCTGATGGAGTCATCCTTAAAGCTACTACATCTCGAGTCCGCCACTGAGCCCATCCCCGATTTCGGTGCCGGCAACGACCAGTACCAGAGTCTTCAGGTCCACGACTACATGAATGTTTCTTTCCTTCGCCTCCCGTCTGAGGTCAAGACTGCGAGTAAGAAGACGATCCAGATGTTTGCGCGCTACTACCCCGAGACGTTGGAGAGGAAGTTCTTTGTCAATGTTCCCATGATCATGAGCTGGGTGTATCTCCTGATGAGGAAAGTGGTTGCTAGCGAGACGATGAAGAAGCTGGAGATGCGTGGGGACGGAAAAGAATTGGCGGGCTTGATTGGTGAGGATATCCCAGAGATGTATGGAGGAAAGTCCCAGCCTTTGGATGCTGGCGACAACGGCGTTCAGAGCCCAACGGACGTCGACGGTGCCACCGCCGAATCTATGAAGAAAGAGGGGGCCCCCAAAGAAAAGGAGGAACCAAAGAAGGAGGAGGAAGCGACCAAAAAGGAAGAAACTCCAGTCACCCCCCCTAAGGAAGAGGCTGCAGTTGAGGCTCCAAAGGAGGAGACTCCCAATAAAGATGCGCCAAAGGAAGAGGCCCCCAAGGAGGATGCGCCACAGGAGGATGCGCCACAGGAGGACACGCCAATGGAGAATGGAGTCGCTGCCGAGCCAGTTAAGGAGCCAGAATTCAAGCCTGCCGATGCAACACCCAAGGCTGTTCCTACCCCCATCGAGCCACTTCCACTCACCGAGCCTGTCACCGCCGAACCAGTCGTCACCGAGCAGACATCAAAGCCCAACGAAGTCGTCGAAACCCCCAAGGACGCTGTAGCACCTGCCAAGACGCTCTCAGAAGTTCCAATCCCAGCGCCAGCCCCTGTTCTCGAGAAGAAGGATGAGGCGCCAGCAACGGTGGAGGCCGAGAAGAAGGAATAAGCTTAACCGATACCCCGGGGTCATTGGTTTCTTGTCTTTTCTGGATTTTGGCTTTTCTTTCTTGTTCTTTCTTTTCATCTTCATGCGCTTGGGGCGTTCTGTTCTGTTCTGTGCGATGGTGGGTTTAGATATCACATTTGTTTGTAATGGATGGATGGATGAGAACAGGGAAAGTGGGCTAGCAACAATGCATGGCACGATAGTAAAAAGTGGTGAAAGGGGCCTAGCTGGCTATGTACTGTATAGCAAAAATGGAGCGGGAGAGACTGCTGCTGCTGTGTACTGTAGTTATCTGTATCTGTATCGATGATTGCGATTGTCTATCTATCCGCGTTTGCATGCAAAAAAGGTTGTACTCTACTGTAATGTTTAATGATGGTGGGCTACATGCTTTTCCCCTGTTTCATGGTAGACCAAAAAAGCAAGTGGTTGAAACCCAACATTTCATAGCCCCTTGACCCTTGCTAAATGTCGTTGAAATAAGCTCTATGAACAACGCTGCCCACTATCTTCCTATCTTCCTGGACAAGTGGAATCATTGAATGCTATGCAAATATCAAGCAACATGCAACTCAGTGGGAAGGTGGGGAGCCACAGTAGGTGCCTCCTGCAAGGCGGACAGAGCCCCGTGACAATGACGCACCGTACTACAGCTCATCCCGAACTCTCCGCGTTTTCCCTAACCTTAGCCATTTTTTTAGATAATCAAGATGTTGATTTAAAGATAAGATATGTAATCTAAACCCTAACCATCTCTTACAAGACGGAGATGGGAATCGCCGATTTTTCGAGGCTACGTTTTCCCTTCTTCTCCTCACAAGTATACCATACCACCACGCTTCTACCACCACCACCACCACCACCACCACCACACTGTTACTACCACCACTACCACACCCTCTTTTCTTCATCTTCTCCGCCACATGATCTTCCGCAACAATGCTTCTCGTCCACACCGCCGGCACGACAAAGGTTGGTGAAGTCCGCCGTTACACAGTGACCTACACGCCCTCGCACGATCGGCTACTCCCGCTCCCGACCGCCCTCCACCTCCGGATCAAAAACACTGCCTCCTTTCCGTTTCGTGCCGCATATCTCCGCGGACCATACACACTCTATGTCTCGGTGCGCCGACAGGAGTTCCAGCCGTGGCCGTCCAGTAGTCCCGGATCTGCGCAACGAGAGGAAGAGCTTCGCGGCGAGGAGGACAGAGCTCCCGATTGCGGGCCACAGGAGGGCGGGATCCCAGTGTACGTATTACCTACCGCGTATTCCTGTGGGGAAGGAAGGAATATTGACGTACAGTTGCAGCTATGACCCACACCTCAAGGCCGGCGCAAGCTTTTACGCTACGCTCCCGCTGCCCCCAGATCTCCTTGAGCGCGACGAAACACATGAACGAAGACTCTACGAATACGGCGGCAAGGTATCGCTTGACGGGACCCGCACGTTTATCAAACCAGAGGGAAAGAGGAAGAGCGTAACATGGATCATCGAGATTATCAGCCAAGTGCTATTTTCTCCGAACGCCACGGTCGGATACGAGATCCTACTAGGGCGGGATGAGAAGTGCCTTTCGTTCGGATACCCGCTTGGATCCGTGAACACGTCTGCAGCGGGGATGGAGAGATTAGGTTCCGCGGAAGGCGGAGTGCTAAGTCGAGCAGTCACTGTGTTGCTACAGGATGAGAAGGAGCTATGGAATTCTCCGGCCTTCCCGACATGGGAGGATCAGGTGTTAACGGCCGAGGAGAAGGGGAAGGACCCGGATTATCAGGATGAAGTGAGGGAGAAGAGGAGGCAGGGGAGGAAGGGGAGGACGAAGAAGGTACATTTGGTGATTCTCACGCATGGGATACATGGGAATACGGGGGCGGATATGCTGTTTTTGAAGGAGACTATTGATGACGAGGAACGTAAGGCGGCGATTGTGAGGAGGGAACAGAGGGAGAAGGATTTAGCGGAAGGGAAGATTTCAGAAGAGCAGGCGGAGGATGATGATTCAGAGCAGGTGATTGTGCGCGGATACCATGGTAATTGCTGTCGTACGGAACGTGGTATCGAGTATCTTGGGAAACGCCTCGCCCGTTATGTCTTACACCTTGCACATCCGAATCACAACCCCATACCGACTAAAAGCTATAACAAGCTGCAGAAACCGCGGAAACTATATCACCATCCACACCTTACTCCCGACGCTCGAGAACCAATACCCCACGCCCCACAGTACGACAAGGACCCAGATATCCCTCCGTACAAAATCACTAGCATCTCCTTCCTTGGTCACTCCCTCGGGGGGTTGGTGCAGACTTACGCCATCGCATATATCCACGCACACTCACCCACCTTCTTCCACAAGATCAAGCCAGTCAACTTCATAGCCTTCGCCACGCCCTTTCTGGGCTTGTCGCACGAGAACCCGATTTATGTCAAGTTCGCGCTAGATTTTGGGCTGGTGGGAAAGACGGGGCAGGATCTGGGGTTGACGTGGAGAGCCCCAAGCGCGTTTTCTGTGTTCACCGGGAATGGCGGGGCAGCTAGGACGGGGCCCGATGACCACAGCTCCAAGCCGCTGCTGCGTATTCTTCCAACGGGTCCTGCACACGAGGCGCTGAAGCTATTTCGGAGCCGTACCGTGTATGCGAATGTGGTGAACGATGGCATCGTTCCGTTGCGGACCAGCTGTTTGCTATTTCTCGACTGGAAGGGGCTGGGAAAAGTCGAGAAGGCAAGGAGAGAAAATGGACCTGTGGGTGGGCTGGTGGAGTGGGGATGGGGACAGCTGGTTACGAATGGACCTAGCGTCGGGGTTGCCTCGAAAGCCACGTCACCCACTCCTACGACATCGACTCTGACATCCCCGGGATTCACCCTGCTAAGCCCACTCGGCACCAGCTTCTGGGGCAAAAGCAGTGACTCCTCCGACACCACGCAGCAACTGGAGGAGCAGAATCCCGTCATAGAAGCACCTCTAACCGGTGAGCCAACGGCACGGGAACGCTCTTCTCAGCCCCCGACCACAACCACAACCACCAGCAAACTCTCCACCCCTAACCCCTTCAGTTCCATAATAACCCTCTTCCACCCGCAAGGCGGTTCCAAGCCCTCCAAGCCCGCCGGTAAAATCTACCACCGTTCCCAAACAGTCTCTCCCAACCTCTCCGCCACCTCCTCAACCACCACCCTCTCCGCACCCTCCGATGAGCCCACCCTCCTCCAAGCCCCCCCGCGCACCTCCCTCCTTGAAGCCGCAGGCGACGCCCTTAACCCTCCCCTTCCAACCGTAGAATTCATAATCGACCCCTCCTCCCGCCCCCGTACAATCTTCCACGACCGCGTCTACCACGCCGACGACATCCCACCTCCTCCCCCGCGCATGCAAGTCGAGGAAAAAATTGCGCGAGCATACCATAAAGACCTTTCGTGGCGGAAGGTCCTGGTTAGACTAGAACCGGACGCGCATAATAACCTTATCGTTAGACGAATGTTTGCGAACGCGTATGGATGGCCGGTGGTGCAGCACGCTGTAGAGACGCATTTTGGGTTGAGCTATGCAGCGACTACTCTCACCGATCAGGAGGCGGGCGGAGAAAACGCCCCCACCGCACCACCGGGCAAAGATGTGCCAGCACCGAAAAGGACGTCGCGTACGTCTACTGCTACTTCCTGGCCTAGCGCTACGTTTAGGAGTACGGATGTTTCTTCGTATGATGATGAGGAGGAGGAGGAGGAGGAGGACGTAGACGCGACGTTACAGAGTTTTTTGGAGGTACAGCCGAAGCAAGAGAAGGACGTGGAGAAGGGAGATGAGGGGAAGGGTGGGCTGGTGGAGGTTAGTAAGGTCTTTGCTGAGGGGACGGGAAGGGTCG
>Ga0307515_10014442_pt1 | contig 14637 bp, 10 predicted proteins | sample 17_EM_MG_FD_194513 | JGI IMG/M metagenome (GOLD analysis project Ga0307515, IMG submission 194513) | Populus trichocarpa ectomycorrhiza microbial communities from riparian zone in the Pacific Northwest, United States - 17_EM | ecosystem: Host-associated > Plants > Roots > Unclassified | place... | reverse complement strand
GCGGGGTTATGGCACGTTGGAAAAAGTTGACTATTCTTTTGTGCATCATGTGTTGATTCTTCAATTTTAGAATTTTCATCCCGGACCTCGCAACGAGGAAGTAAATTCAAAAGCTGAAGGTTGAAAGAATCCTTGAAGGAAAGAAACTGTAATGATTTTGCGTTACGTACATCACCATACACTTTTTGCCTCAATCGATCAACAAATAAGAGTAAAAAATCCATGTGTTTGAAAGAAATGGCTTAGACCAGTACTATACACAAAAGTAGAGGACTATTTCATGGCAGGTTCTTGATGCCGGGCACTTGTTATATACGTGATCAAAGCTTTCGGTTTTAGTCTCTCATATCGAAGACCCGGTTGTGGACCGCGAAAGCGAAGATGGGTGCGGCAAGCACGCAGCCAGTGCTCTATCTAGGCTACTTGCAACATCAGTCATGGATGGCCGATCTCGACCTTCAAGTGTAACACAGTCTGCCGCTAAGTACCCTGTGCGTATCACTGCCTCTATTTCAAATGGTGTTGGTGGCGGCACTCTCGAGTCTAAAACTCGATGGATTTCTTCTTGGACAATGTAGGGAACAACAAGATCAACCACATTCCTATGCACCCCATTCTCGTTCTTGTGTATAGCCTTGTACCCCGACAGTATCTCCATCAACACCACTCCAAAACTGTACACATCGCTCTTCGTGCTCAGCTGCTGGAGTATATAATATTCTGGGTCCATATAACCCACCGTGCCGGCTGCGAGAAGCGATAGGTGTGACTTTTCATCTTCAGGACCCATCAAAGATAGACCGAAATCAGACACCTTGGCAGTCCACGTGGAGTCAAGCAATATGTTTGATGACTTGATATCTCGGTGGATGATTGGTGGCACTGCGTACCTGTGAAGGTACTCTACGCCTCGGGCTGCATCTAGCGCAACCTTGATGCGTGCAGTCCATGACATTAAGGGTGAACTTTCAAGCTTATGGAGATGGTCATGGAGGGTGCCATTGTTCATATACTCGTAGACTAGTACCAGCTCATTACTGTCTTCGCAGAATCCCAACAACTCGACAAGATTCTTGTGATGAAGTCTTGAAAGGGATTCAAGCTCATTGATAAATGCAACGTCCCTGTCCTCTTGACGCCTTGTTCCAACAGAGTATGAGTAAGTGTTTGATATTTCAGCTCGTTTGATAGCTACTTCGCACCCATCATCTAATGTGCCCTGATAAACTGAACCAAAGCTTCCCGTGCCAATTTTTTTATCCCGTGAGAAATTGTTGGTGGCTTTAAGTAGAACTTGGAAAGAGAATACCTCCAAGTGACCTGCATTTCCCATGCTAGCCAACTCGCTTAGCCGCTTCTCTAAGACTGGTGATGCTTGTTCAGTTCGAGGGGCTTGAGGTCGGCTTGGAGCACCATCCTGTTCAACATGGGCTCCTGTCCCGGCACCATCCAAGCGGCCGGAATCATGGATCCGGCAGCCTCTACACTTGCAATACTTGAAGAGGAAGAATCCAATGACTAGCAATAGAACGAGGGATCCACCACATCCCACCACAAAAAAAGCTATTATTTTGTCGCTCCATTTATTACACCTCCTTCGCCTCTCTTGACGAGGTTCTGGCGTTGGAGGCGGTACGGCCGGAGGTGGAGTACAATTGCTATTGCTCTTAGAATGCGGGAAAATATTTTGGCATTGGGGGCACGATCCGCCAGATCGTTCTAAGATAGCATCAGGACAATCATTTCTACGGGGGCCTGGCAACACTTTCTCAAATACCAGTAAATTGGAGTTGAAAATCTCATTACCCCAACAATACAAGGACCAATTTGATCTCTCAACTCCACAGAAAACATTTATCTTTGCTTCAATAGCAATAAAACAAGTCTCCTTTAACCTCTCCGGCAAACTAAAATTATCTTGCCCCCAACAAACTATTGTTGCATCAGTCCGCAGAGCGCAACCACGGTTCTCCCCCAAGGCCATTGATATGAACTTACCTTCCGGCTTCTCGCCAGCCATACTTCCCCAGCAACACATCCCATGATGGGAATTTATAGCACAAGCATGCCTAAACCCGGCAGCAATAGCACAATAGTTCCTCTTAAGATTACCAGGGAAAGCATTATTCATACTTCCTCCACAAGTAATACTCCCGGATTCCGATATCCCACACACGAAATCCTCTCCAACAGCAATACTTGATAATCCCTGAGCAATACTGCTAGAGTTGAACTTTCGCCGCGGCCAGCATTCGAGGCGATTAGTGACATTAATTAGGCCACAGGCAAAAGATTTTCCTGCTTCCAGTTGACTGAGAGCCAGGTCATGATAAACTCTCTTGTAGGACATGTTAGTACCATTAACTAAGAATCTCCAACAAACCAAAGTTGAACTAGTAGGAGACCGAGGCAAGGATATTAGACCACAGAGGAATCCCTCTCCACCAACTATAGCTGAAAAAGAAGTACTAGGATTCGAGGGGATTTGGATTCCACCAGGAAAACTTGAACAGTTTAGAAAAGAGTGCTGTTTGGTATCACGGGCAGGTGTTAATGCACACACCAATGTTTGGTTAGAAACTTCAGATATTGACACGGTTGAGAGTGAAAAAACGAATGGAATGAAAGGAGAAAGAAATATGAGGTAGGAAAAGAGATGAAGGTTAAACAAATCACAAGCCATAGAAAAAACGGTTTGTGGGATGGTACGATACTACTTTCATGGTGGTACATATGATGTTTAGAGGTGGATTATTGTAGCTAGTGAGTGATGGTTTTTGGCCATTTTTAAGGGGTTTGGGAGGAGGAGGAGGAGGAGGAGGTAGCTACAGTTAGAGAGAATAGAAACGCGGTTTTATAGAGTTTGTAATGGAGGGCCAAAGACCTGGTCATTGCAAAGAAAAGTTTATTGCAAGTCTATATAAGCAGAAATTTAGAGATATAGAGAGAGCGTGTGGGAAATGGTTGAAACTCGTAATACGAACGAGCAAAATAATTGGAATGTCAAAAACAATACTAATAACTAGTCCACATTTTCTATGCTATATATTGTGCTAAATGTATATAAGACTTTGGCCCTTTCATCACTCAAAACGAGTAAATTTAATTAGTAGATATGTCATGAAGACGAAAGCAACACAAAAAAAAATGATGTAAGTATAAGAATACAAAATTTTGTTAAAAAAATTATAAAATAATTCTAATTCAAAATTTTATTATTGAACATTTTATTTTTAGAAGTTTATCCAAACATTGACCACTGACTTCTAGATATTATTGAAGATCATAAACGAGTTCCATTCTAAATAAAAAAATGAATCTTAAATCAACTAAAAAAATAAAACAAATTTTGACTAGTAATTTGACATTATTGAAAGGTCTTTCCAAACATCAATTGCTATGAAATTTCAATCTTTTAGAAAACAAGGCATTTAAAGTAAAATTTTTGTCTGATTTAATGGTTGAATAATAAACTATACTCAATAACATAAGTCTATGCATTAGGAAAAAATTAATCTCCTCCATTAGTTTTCTTGGGCTAGAAAAAACTTGTCATTGAGTTTAAATTGCCTCCATCTCATGGATGTCCAATAAATACTTTCCAACCTTTTTTTTTCCTTTCTATTTAAGTATATAATAATTTTAGACATCAAACTTGAGTACTTTAATCTTAAAATCTGTATAAAAATTAACATTTGGCATATATATATATATTTTTTTTGTTGGCTTCTAGAGTAATAAATTGCAAACCTCAAATTTTTTTCATCAGCATTTGTTGTTTCCATATAACCTTTAACACATCTACATTTGTAATAACATTAACCTTGTAATTAAAAGGATCAATATAATTTAAATCATCAAACTTCTTTGGTTAAGCACTTTCTATGTTTTCTTTGCATTCAGCCTTTATCTTATCAACAAAGATACCATCAATGATATCATCACTACCAATACTATCATTATGTATGATATCATCATCAACATAATTATCATCAAAATAAACATCATAAATTGGTAGAGAATACCAATCTACATCCATCTCATCAACATGATAGTCATCTCGATTAAAAAGCTACCTTTTTTACTCATGATTTTGAAATGTGTTTTCAAAAGTAGCTATGGATTTGTGATCACTCTTCTCATAATTCCATGAGCTCCTCATCTCCACCAACTGATGGGTTAATTTTGCTATTTGTATCTACATGTCTTTCACCACCTCTTGAATATTTCTCTTTTAAGGTAGAACCTCCTTTTTTACCTGAACACGTTTGGCTTTGTGACCTCTTCTAGTCATAGTTATTTAGTTGCATAAAGCAAACAAAACAATATGGGATTGCAACACACAACATAACCTGAGATGGTTAGACTCTGAAACTAATTGATGCAAACAAAAGCAACATAAAAAAGACAACAAACACAAGAACATAACATTCAGATGAAAAAGGGATCACATAGAAACCCTAATAAAAAAAAATTATTACTTAATATTTTCTATTTAGATAATCTATCTCTTTAGGAGGTTTATAACTCTTTAAATCAACCTACATACTTACCTAAACCAATAAGGAAAATCTAAAAATAAAGGAAAAGTAATATAAGTCGTAAACAAACTTCGATAGATAATATTAAATGAAGATAAAGAAATAATAATAAAAGAGTTCTAATCTAAATAGAAAAAAGAGTTCTAGAATAACTAGGAAAATAAAAAAAAATCTTGACTAGTAATTTATAGGTATTACTAGAAGGCCTTACCAAACTCCTATTATTATAAAATTTTAACCATATACAAAACAAGGCCTCTAGATTTTTCTAGTTAAATTTTAGCACAATCCAATAGTCAAATAAAAAACTATATGTAATAATATAAGACTACAAATTAGGAAAAAAAATCTCATGCTTCAATCTTCCCGGGTAAAAAAAAAAGTAATCATCGAGTTCAAATTGCCTAGATCTTATGGATATCCAATAAAAAACTCTTCAGCTCTTTTCTTTCTTCTCTTCAAGTATATAATAATTTTAGATATCAATTCTAGTCTCTTCATCTTAAAATTTATATAAAAAAACAACAATTGACATATTATTTCTTTTTCATTGGCTTATAAAGTAATAAATTGCAAACCTTAAAATTGCTTCATCAATATATATTGTGTCCATATAACCCTTTAACACATCTACCTTTGTGATAACATTAACCTTGTATTAAAAAAAGATCAATGTAGTTTAAATCAACAAATTTATTTTGTTAAGCACTTTTCATATTTTATTTGCACTCACCTATATCTTATCAATAAGAACACCATCAATGATATTATCACTACTATTATTGTCATTATTTATGATATCATTAGAAAACATAACCATCATCAAAATAAACATCATAAATTGATGGAGAATATCAATCTACATCTATCTCGTTATAAACAAGATTATCAAAATATCCATGATACTCATATTGATCAAGAAGCAGTCTCTTCTGCTTATGCTTTTGAAACGGGTTTTCCAAACCAGTTTTAGATCTACAATTAGTCCTCTCAAGATCCCTTAGACTTCTCATGTCTGCCAACTAATAGATTAATTTTGCAATTTATCTCTACATGTCTTATATCACCATATCCATCTATCACCATATTTATATCTACATGTCTTTTATCACCAACTTTTGGATTAAACTCTCCTAAGAGGGAACCTCCTCATTCCCTCTTACCTTAACATGTTCTAATTCATAACCTCTTCCAGCCATGGTTATTTTATAACACAAAGCAAATAAATTAACATGGGATTGCAACACACAATAAGTAATAACTTGAGATTATTAGGCTCCGATACCAACTGATGCAGATGAAACAATATAAGAAAGACAACAAGCACAAGAACATATAATTCTATCAAAAAAGAGATCACATAGAAACCCTAATTTAAGATTTTATTACTTAATATTTTTTATTACCAAATTTATATTTTCAAACAAAGTTTATTTTAAAAAACAAATTACTTGAAATAATAATACAAGAAAGAAATGCTAATTACCTAAACACTCTAAAAGAACTAGGGTTTCTTATGGTGCTTAAATGCTTAAATAAATAGTGAGAAACCTTAATATATATTTTTAATCGTTTAATAAAAATTGTGATAGACAATATTTTTTTTTTCAAAAAATAAGGCGCAGACGACATGTCATCCATCCCTTTGATAAAAAGAAATTCAAGTTAGGCCAAACATGTGAGTCTAACTCGCTATGCACACAAGGACCAAGCTCTAGACCTGACCGTTTGTTAACTTGTTTATTTTCCTTTCTTCTTTGGTTTTTTTATACTTCAAAAACAATTTACTAGATTCACTTACTATTCAATTTTGACATGAATTTTAAATACTATTATAATTTTTGTATTTGATTTTTAACAATTTTTTTCAATTATTATGTAACTCATATAAAAATAATAATACTAATAATAAATTCTTTTTGAGAATTTGATTGAAATTGTTTTTTATTATTAAAATGTTTAAATAAATTTTAAACATGGTTTTATCATATTTATGATTTTTTTTTAACTTTCAATCATACAAAATATAAACACATCCTATTTTCAAATTTTATGTTAACTTGCTTTAACAATCATAAAATATATTTTTAAATAGAAATAATGCTTCTAGTTAAAAACATTGTGTTATATAACATAAACATGAGATATCTTAATACAAAAATTTATCTTTATGAAAAAAAATTGGAAACGAGTGTATTTTTTTGGTTTAATAACAATGTCAAAAAAATTTCTGAGACCTAAAAACAATTATGATTTAAAAACTTTAGGTACCCCACAATGTAGCATGAGCTTATAAACTAATATTGTCTAAGATGATATATATGAGATTAAGGTTGTTATAATACAACTAATAATTATAGAATATGCTTAAACCTAAAAGATTTATGTAATTGTGTATATAAGATTATTTTTTTTAAAAAAATATTTTTCTTAGTTATTATTATTTTCTATATAGTAAGAAAATATTTTCCTTTATGATGTTTTATTATTATTTTAGTCTACTTAGTTTATAAAATCAAATATTAGAATTGATAATTTTTTTTCCTTTCTAGTTTAGGAATCCTTAAAATAATTCAACAATTATTGATTGAGATTTTTTTTCTCTTCAAGGTAAACTCTAGACTAGTATAAATAGGGTCGTTTAGCTTGTATTTCACCTGAACATAACAAAATTGTATTCCTAAAAATAAAATTCAAAATTAGGATTTTGTGTGACAACCCTAATAGGCTTCAATTTGAACTTCTTGTGTTCTTGTTTGTGTTTCTATTAACATTAGTTAGTATCAAAGCCTAAAAATCCCATTTGTTATTTGGTTGGGTGTCGGAATAAGAGGTATTAGAACATGATGCACTCATGTAGGTAAGGATGAAGAGATTTCCTCTCAAGAAAGAGACATTCAAAAACTGGTAATAGAAAACATGTAGAGACAGATTATAAAATTGAAAAGAGATGTTCAAGAACTGGTAATAAAAGACATGCATGCACATATTGCAAAATTAACCCATTAGTTGATGGAGGTGAGGAGCCCAGGGATCGAGTGATCATAGATCGATGACTAATGTCGAGAACCCGTTTCAGAGACATGAGTAGAGGAAGCAACTTCTTGATCTAGATGAAATTGGTGTTCAAACTGAAAGTTTTTATAATTCTATTTTCTTTGTGGATTTGAATCAACCATCAAAATTTAAAGAGGATTATGAAGATAATGCTAAAGTAGAATATTTAGATGTAAAATTATTGGTTTGTGATGATTATGAGAAGAGAACCAAATTAGATGTGGTTCTAGAGGTGATTTTTGACAAAGCACATTGTAAAGGACATATATCACATGTGTTTTAGGAGAATTTTAGAATTGATAGGGTTAAAGTTAATGTTCTTGTATTTTAAATAAAAGTTGTGAAGCAGACTTCTAAATCTTCTCGTAACTTTAAGATTTGTTTTATTATTAGGAAGATCAAGCATGTTGTTGATATAATGAAAAGGTTGAGCATGTAAAGAGTTAGAAATTTTTTATTGGATATTCACAAGATTGAAATTAAAATAATTAAAATATATTAAAATTTTATTTTTAAAAATAAAATTATAAATTAAAGTTATGTATAATAACCCTATTTAACTTAAATTTTGTTTTTCTAACTTGCTATTTTTTTATCTGTGTTTCCGTCATCATGAATAACCCATCATGAATTGTCATAGTCTATCAAATGAACTAATTCATTGTATACAACAAAACCATAATCATAAAATATATATTTAATTCACTCTCTACAATCCCAACTAATGCAATCCCGGTATAGGTGTTCTCAAATGGCCTACGTCCACTTACAAGAATTATCAATGGATTCCGGTAGAATGTACAGCAAACAAAACAACCAATTTAGCGAACCAAATGGTCTAAATTATGGTATTATACAATAAGAGAGACACGAGACGATTGGGATTTCAGACATTTTTCTTTGTAGCTAAACAAACTCAGTTCATTCTCAAACACCCAGAAGCTCTTCACCGAGAATCTTTAAGCTCAAAGTCATTTCAATCTCAAGCATCCCTTGTGAATTGCGAACAAGCTTCTTAAATCTCGACCCTCACCCATCAGGCTTGCCCATCTCCAAGGATGACTCAGTCATAGGTGTATTTACGTGGGAAATTTCCCATGGTGCCAAAAGTCCTACGGACCCCACGCATGGAATCTCTCAAAAAACCTAAATCAAGGAAGCCAACCGTGCTCAGTGGATATGAACCTACTCTTACAAGAGTAACAAGGAACGTTCTTGCGTATCCAATGCAGTCCAGTCTTGCATTAGGCCCGTAATTGGACAATTAGCGCCCAAGAATAGTCAGTGTTATCCCCACTTCATTCCATATGACTGCTCCGCGTAGTCAAAATTCATGTGTTTGAGAGGCTGGGACACAGTATGTTGGTGGCACAATAACGTGAGGGGCCAGCTTGCCCGATGCTGGAAGAGATTCAAATCATAGATTCCACTGTGTAGTATATAATTGGATAATCTTCTTGTGATGGCGCGTGCAATCCTCTCTCCATAGAACCGAAAACAAAAAAAATGGCAGCACAAGTGCAGAACCAAAGCTTGTTTATGTTGGTGGAGTTGCTTGCTGGGCTGGTTAACAATATAGGGTCCATTTACAGCTAAATTGTGTTTGAAGCAGTCTCGGGCTTACAGATCTTACCTGTTCTCCAATTCATGAGTAGATCTTGTGAATGCAATAATCATGTTCATGTGGTAACATAACTGTGTCCAGCAGAGAGATGGATGCAATTCACACCGAAAACAAGCAAAAGTTAGAGCAAATGATAATTAAAAATTACTTAAGCTTCCAAATACCTATGGATTAGATCACAAAATAACAACTCCAAGCGCTCAATTAGACAACATCAAAATGCTTTTCATAAACCAGCATCATCTAGCACTACAAATATATTTTCTCCAAATTTGGCCACAGTTGATGAAGACCTGGAGATATACCGCTGCTAAAAAAGGGAAATTACTGGAGAAAAGCTTGTCATTTTTGTCAAAACTGTTATCAGGAGACCTGTAAGCACAAGAATCAGCATCAACGAGCATCTTCAATACCAGCTTGGTCGTGCAAAGGTCAGCAATCTTCAAGACTTTGATCATGTCTTCTTGGACAGAATCGGAAGCCATTTCCTCACCGAGAACCTTGAGGACATTTTCACGGTCATGGACATGAGTTAAACCCAGTAGACAATGTATCCCCCTTCTCCATATTCCTTGTCGATGGGCTTTAGTAGTACAACACCAAAACTATATACATCACTCTTTTCAGTGACTTTAATCGTGTATGCCATCTCTGCATTAAGGTATCAGTGCATGGATTAGAACACTTCATTTCAAAGGAATGCAATTGCCAAAACAGAATTGAGCATCATAATATGTTAAATAAGTTTGCAGCTCTTAAAGGAAGAACATAATAGCAGCATCATAAGATTTCACAAAAGAAATTAGCAGTAATTATCAACATAGGGTAAGAAAATATGATATTTCCATGAGATAGTATTGATATCAAGCAACAGTCTTGCAGAAAAAGTAGTTTCAGACTCTCCAGGAACAATATAGCCATGAGTGCCAGCAAATGAGCTACTATCACACCCCTTAAGGGACATTTCTGCAAGTTTCGCAATCCCAAAGTCAGCAATTTTTGGTTCATATCCTCATCAAGTAAAATGTCGCTCGACTTGATATCTCTATGAATAATAGGTGGGGAACCATCATCGTGCAGATATGCAATTCCTTTTGCGTCTCCCAGAGCAATCTTGTACCTCTGATACAAATCTTTGATCCGTCTGTGAAGTGCTTGAAATAAGTTACCATTTGGCATGTACTTGAACACCAGAAAACTCGATCCTCCTTTGAGTAAACTAGCATAAAGCTTCAGGATATTCCTATGCCTGATTTTCCTCAAAATCTCCTTTTCTGCCGCAAAAAACTTCAAACCATCTCCCTTCCATGGTTGCTTTACAGCTACTGTACCACAGTTTCTCTTCTAATCCAAGCGATTCACTTTTCCTGTGTCCCCACTCCCAATCAAATTGTCTTCTTCCAGATTACACATTTCATCTGCATCAATATTTAAATGGTGGAATGAAGTAATTTTCCATTTCGGATCTCCTTCTTAACTTTCAAGTCATTTTTCATCTCATCTTGAGGACACTTGAAGTTTCGCTAGTAGCATACCAATTAAAACAAGAACCAACACAGATGCTATTATTGAGAACAAGAACAGCTCATCTCCAAACTTTTCTTGACCTTGTCTTCCCAAGCAAACTTTTATCCTTGAATATAATGGTTTTGGAAGTTTCATCGTCACAGAATTCCTTGTTCCCAATAAATGCTCTGTCTCCGCCCATTGTCAAAAGAACAGATTGAACTCTTCCTGACAACTGGTTTACAGACAAATCAATAGAACTTGGATTTTTCTAAACTTTCTGGGATCAAACCAGTAAGTTTGTTTCGTGAAATATTCAGAGAGTTTAAAGAGCTCGTTAATAATAATAATAATAATAAGAAAGTAATTGGGATACGACCACTCAGAGAATTTGAAGTATGATTCAAGTCTCCCAGCCTTACACAACCCCCCAGTTATGATGGTATGGATCCTGTCAACGAATTCTCTTCCAAATGCAATGATGGTAACTGCTGGCTGTTAGACAACCTAATATGAGGAGATACCTTACCAGTGAAGTCATTATTACTGAAATCAATTATACTGGTAAGTAGCAATGCCCAAACCCCCTCTGGAATCTTCCCTGACAACTGATTCTTATTTATCCTGAACCTTCACGAAGATTTGCACTCAGCATAAGAATCCAGTTACTCTCCAGAAAAACGGTTTCCCAGAGCAAATATTGATTCGGCAAAAAATTCACTGGAAACTCCCCTGAAAAATTGTTTCTCAGGGATTTCTCCTGAAAAGTATATATATATATATATAACTGATGAAACATCAAATTCCTGCATAAGTGTAAGGCTGGCTAGCTTCGATGGGATTCCCCAGTCAAATTATTTGCAAATAGCTCAATTTTAATAAGCTTTTGCTACTTGGATATTGCTCAGAGATCTTGTTCCGAGAAATATCCAATGTCTGCAAATTCTCCAGTTACAAATATGGATTCTGGAATCTCTGATCGCAAATGGGAATCTGCTAGACAGAGCCATGTCATGTGACCGGTGGTTGATTTGCAGCCAGCTCTGCAATCTCCATAGACCTTATATCATTCTTTACAGTCAATTAAAAATGTACTTGAAAGAATTATGGTCAGAACAATAGTTTAAATTCATTAAATTCCAACCCTTGAGATCAATTGCATAATAATTTTCTTAAAAGAAGAGCTATGGGTGATTTTGATCCTAACAAAACTTCTCCGATTGTCGCCCACTACGTTGGAAGCAGCTATGCAAGTAAGCAACAATCATAAAGACGTAAACAAAAAAAATGTAAAGATGATGAACTAAAACACTCTAAAAAGAGAGAATAATGCAAGTTCTTTTCACTACATTGTAGTACATGACTCCCCATATCACATATTTATAAAATATAACTTAAATCAAGTGAATATAACTTAATTCAAGTGAAAGATCCAAACAATCCCAAAGCGTTACATCACATGCTAGTATTGGTGTTGGTGTCACAAAAAGACCACAGCAAAAAAAAGAAAAAGAAAGGGAAGACCAATCACAGACAAAATTTAGAGAATTTAAATAGCAATTATGGAGAAAACTATGCTTTGAAACTAATAGTACAGGTAGAACCTAATCACTTGAAGCATTTGGCATCCAATAGAGGCTCCCCCTCAAAAGCTCATGGTCTTCGATCATCTGACTCACTCGCTCCTTCTGTTCCTCGTCTGTGATGTCAACCTTCTTCCACTCATATAGCTCCATGTCATAACACTCATCTATCCCAAACTGGGGAATCTCTTGTCCACGGAAGAGCCACGACCCCTTCACCTTGAAGGGTGGTCCTGAGCCAATCGCCAGCATCTTCCCAAAAGCATACTTAGGAGCCAAGTCCATTAATTCGCTCTACCTTGTTCAGTGTACCAAATGATACATGAGTCATAGGCTTGATTTATCTTTGTCACCCTCGGCTATTATCTTCCGATAATAATTAATGCATTAACATGTTTATGAATAGGTACCCTTGATCATGACATGTGACCATTAATCTATGAAGTCATATCAATAAATTATCAATAGATTTATATTGGACTCATTTATCTTAAATACTAAGAGTGAATAACAAGAAATTCTTAACATGATTTGTAAGAAAACAATGATGAGGTTTTTATGGGTTTAGAATATTGGCCCAATAGGTCTTTTAATGTGGGTCAAACCCTTAATGTGTTTTGTAAACAAGTTATAAAATCTAATGCAAATTTATGTACAAATGAGCATTGGTTTTCTATTATTTAGGATGAAAAGACCATGTCAATAGATATTATTTAATATATCAATGTTTATACATAAAGAAAAACAACATGTTGCAACGCTAAGTATTCTCATAACCCAATTTTCAGGTTTCCCCAATAATTACCATTTTTTTAATTGAAAAGTAAAAAAAAGATTAGTAACATGGCAAGAGCAGGCTGACAAGGGTTTCAAATGCATGAAAAAACCAAGCTGCAGTTTTGGAAAAAAATTGAAAGCCCAATTGTACCCCTTTATATCAAAGACTAAAAGACAATACAAATTCAAGGTCAAACTAAATGATTATTGGATGAATCTACATAAAAATTAAGTTCAAGGGCTTAATTAGACTTTTAATAGGCTATTGTGATTTAATAATGGGTCTAATTAAAGGATTGATTAAGTTTAAGAATTAATCTAGGTCAAATTAAAAGATTTAATTAAGTGCAAGGATTTAATTATACTTTTAATGGGTCAAATTAATTTAACAGGGACTTGATTAGTGAAAAATTAACTTTGAAAGCTTAATTGAGAAGATTGAAATTTTAGAAGACTATATTTAATTTTTACAAACTCAATTGGGTGAAATCAGGGACAAAATTGCAAGAAAATCAAAGTTTAGAGGTCAATTAAGAAGCAAATTTAAGAAATTTAGAACCAAGGATCAACTTGTAAAATGCACGAGACTTCAGGGATTGAAATCAACATAATCAGGGGCCAAATTAAAGAAAATTAAGATTTAAATGGTTAATTGAGGATGGATTTGCATAAATTAGAAACCAATGACCAAAATAGAAAAGGTGTTGAACTTCGGGGTTGATGCTTAAGTTTGGTAGAGATAAAATTGCATAAAATTAAAAGTTATAAGGTAATTACAGGTGCATTAAAAGAAGTCAAGAGATCGGGGACTAATTTTACTTTTGGTCAAATCCCAATTTTAGAACCCTAAGTAACCAAGGCACCTTTTCATTTAAATGAAACAGTGCATTTTGGTTCAAAACCATGTTGTTTCGATCAATCCAAAAAAAATAAAAAAAAATGCCTAGAAAACTGTCGTCTGGCCACTGTAGATCTTCTTCTTCCCTAAAAAACCTGAGAAGGTTGGTTTTGTTGCCACCTTCCAAACCGGAAATCACCTTCATCTCTTCCCCCAACAAGATAATAAGCACACCCCCTCACACCATACATGTGTACTCCTACCTAGACAAATAAAAGCTCTTTTGCAGCCCTGAAGGCGTTGCTACAAGAAGCCAAAACTCACGCCCTAACCAGTCATACTTGCTAGTGCACCCTTTCTATCAGCTCTGCAACACTACAAAGCCTGGCCCTTAGCCTTAATAAATGGCTTGGATTGATTCTTTTACATCAATAGAAGAGAATGGTCTAGCTCATAGCCCCTGAAGGACCCCAATTGACATTTAAAAATCATGCAAAAAGCTATGATAAGGGGAGAAAAAGGGAAATGGGAGAGAAAAAAGTAAGAAGGACATCAACCTTTCAACCACTCATCCTCACCACGATTACTAGCTCTCTACCCACTCTTAGACACACAACTACACTGTCATACACCATCTCAACTTAAAGAAGAAGACCAAGGAGGCAACACGATTAGATAAGGCAAGCTTTCATTTTTGATAAGGGGGTATAG
>Ga0307515_10014441_pt1 | contig 14640 bp, 4 predicted proteins | sample 17_EM_MG_FD_194513 | JGI IMG/M metagenome (GOLD analysis project Ga0307515, IMG submission 194513) | Populus trichocarpa ectomycorrhiza microbial communities from riparian zone in the Pacific Northwest, United States - 17_EM | ecosystem: Host-associated > Plants > Roots > Unclassified | place... | reverse complement strand
TAGGTAGGTCGAGGGTAATATAGTTAATACCTTAATCTATATGCTTCATCTGCCATATAAGTCTCTTATTTAAAGCGGTAACATCGGCTTCGGTTAGATCCTGGTATTAGGCAGCGACTAAAAGGTTAAATGCGGCCTCTAGTTAACAGATAGTTACAATATAAGCTCCACGAGCCCGTTACTCTCTATAGTTGTTCTAAAAGTTAGGAGACTTAGCATTTACAAGCTTAATCTTCTTTGCCTATTCCTTTTAACGTAACTAGATGGTATCCTTATATTATATTAGTATACATCCATTAAAGATTAATGGAGTTTCCAGTGCTAGAGCCTCCTTTAGCTTTATAAGGAATTTAGCTTTACTAAGCTCATTATCCTTTATGGCTGAGAATTCTTCTAATGCTAAAATAAGTATATTATCAGTTTGCATTCCTACAAGACCGAATACATCCTTCTTAGTTGTAATTAGGAAATAAGGGTTGTAGGTAGATATAATTATAGACAGCTTTTCCTTGTAATGCTTATAATATATAGCCCACTAATAGGTTCTAGCTTTAGGAATCCCATACAATAGTTTCAGAACAACTATAATAGTATTTAGTGGATATATATAGATAATTTCCTTTGGAAGATTTGCAAGGATCAGTTGTTAAATAAGAGTCGTTAATTAGGTATAGGCTTAAGTAACATTACATAGCTATATCTAGATCTTCTTATCTAAAAGTTAAAATAAAGATGGTGCTAGTGCCGCGATAACCCATTAACTAGCTCTCTAGATAGTTGGGGATTACGTAAGAATTACTTTCTTTCTATTATTATTGTACGCTTAGATAACGAGTCTAGATTTTTCGTATAGGGTATCCGTAGCTTTACCCTTAACTTTATAGACGATTCTTAAATTAAAAATCCTAATACTAGCATACTTAACAGGATCCCATTAGGTAAAGTTAAAGACTCCCTATCTAGTTAGACTATTAACTTCCTATTTTATTAAAGCTTTAAATAGTACTTTAGGGGTGGTAATTTTACCCTCTTTCCGTAGCTTTAATATAAGCACCATATTGGCTTACTCCTTGCTCGTTATAAAGGCCATTAAGGTCATTTAGGTATCCATTTCCTCAATAATAGTGAGAAAGGCTTAGTTAAAGTTGTCTTTGTCGGTAAAATGGTAACGGGTGCTCCGACGGGTGGTAATTTCTTTAGACACGTCTTTATTACGTGATCCTTTTGGTTGTCCTTAACTATATCATATAATAGGTTCTAGGTTAACTGGTTTAGTTTACTTATTCGGTTCTTTCTCATTATTAGATTGGTTGACTTAATCCTCCTATTCTAGAATATCTGGTATTTCCTCTTTTATATAGTATAGCTTAACGACAGTTAATTGGAAATTGGTTAGTCTATATGGTATATTAATTATATATATCTCGCCGTTAATTACTAGTAGCTTGTACGGTCCGTTCTAACCGTCTTTCTTGCGCTAGACACGTACTTCTGAAAGAATTAGTAAACTTAGCGTAGATATAGTATTTGGGCCGTTTCTTATAGCAAGCGCATCTTTAACCTGGCGCTTTGCTTAGAGACGATGGACTTCCTTAGTAGCTGCCCGGATTACTTCAGCTCTTTTAGTAATAAATAGCGATGGGGAATCTATTTTAGTTATTCGTGGGTATACCCTAAAGACTAAAAGGGTAGGAATAATTCCGTCTGGTCCAGCTGAATTATTAATAGCTTTTACAGCCATTTATAGACTTATTTCCTTGTTAACCTATTTATCCACAAGCTTTTCTTAAATAATCTTGTAAGCTTGTCGCAATGGAGTATAATATCTTTTAACCTTTCCTATACTGTTATGGGCTTCTATAGGGACTTCCTTAATCTTAATTACTATTAACTTGGCATGTTGTCTAAATTTAGTTAATGAGAAGTTCCTTTCTGCGTTATAAACTAAGTAATCTGGTGGTCTTTAGTAAGTATTAATCCAGCACATTCGCAGCGTATCCCACGCAGTCTTTGCAGATATGTCCTTTAAGAACCTAGCGGCTTGGAATAATATTAAAGAATCCACTACTTATAGAACTAGCTTGCCGTCTAAGTACATAACATTAATAATAACTGTATAGTTAAATTTGTAGTTATCCTTTAAGGTAAACTTAAATCTGCTAGGCGATTTCGTATATATTTGGTAATGGTAACAGTATTTTATAAGGTATTTAATAGCTTCAGAATTTACTTCATATCCAGCTTGTTAAAGAACTTTAGTTAGTTATTAAACTAATAGATAACTAAAGCGTTTATATAATTAACGTAATTTAGCTTCCGTTAAGTGACTCTAGGCAATACTGTGTTCTAGTTAGTGGAGCAACATCTATAGATGGCCCCATTTTTGTATAACTAGGATGATTTTATTGCCTTAGATTAAAACATTTTAAAGATTATCTAGCTTAACACCTATTTTATCTATATCTTAAATATAAAATAAGAACAGTGTATTTGCTAGGACGACGTAGAAGGTAATAGTGCCTAGCGGGGTAGGAACTTGGATAGTGCCTTGGGATAATGCAGTGCCTTTACTAAATTAGATCTTGTAAGCTCTAGCTATAATAGTATTAAGTCAGACACTAGTGTTAAGCTTTTATAATGCCTAGAACTGAGGTTAACCAGCAGTTAATACACCTGCAGCTCCGCTATCTGGTATAATACCCTAAAAGGCCTCTAACGAATATTAATCCTTAAATGTAAATACTAAGGTCTCTGGCAACTGTAGTGGTGACGCCTTAAAGATATCTTCGCTAGTAACCGCGTGCCAGGTAGACTGGTCGTTTAAAATAGCTACGGTTTAGGTACTATTAACTTCTCTAAACTCCGTGAAATACGTACCGTATTCCTCCTTAATCTCTATACTCATCATTATATGGTCTACTTCTCCTATATTATTATCTAGAAGATCTTCTACTCCTTCCTATATGGCAAGAAAGCTGTAATATTAGGCCAATGTAACTTCCTACTCTCCTACGTATTAGGCATATTACCGATACTTAGTATATGCTTATTATCTGTCTTCTGCTATATACTTACTTGACTAGCATCCAGTTTTATTATAGATATAGCATCGTTTCTGACGGGGTGGGTAGTAGTTGCGATATCCGCCACGGTAATTTCCTCTACTTCGGTATCCTCCTCTACGTGGACGTGATCCACGCCAGGAGCCTCTTCGGGGTCCTCCATACGTATAATCGGTCCAATTCTGGTCGTAGTGCTCGGTGTTACTTTAATTATCTTCTTGCTTCTAAGGAACAGTTTGCGTATAGTATTATTGTGTCTCTCGGGTATATACTGCTATACCTACTACTAATCGCAACTAAGCATATACGCCCTTAAATGTAGTGGCTGGGTTATATAATGTAAGACTATACTTATTAACACCTTTGCAGGCACTAATAACTTAATCCCGAAGACTATATTCTCTTTAGTATTCTTCTAACAATCTATGTTAGATCTTTTAAAGTTTGTTAAAGAGCATTTATAGACACTTAAGTCGTGATTTTTCTAAGTTAGTATTAATGATTCGCTAATATGTAGTCTCTCTCTATTCTAATATATACAGCTAACGGTTTTCCTTAGTCTTAAAATATGTCTTTATTATTTATACCATTGTAATAAAGTTATATAATCTTCCCGTGATCTTATTATAGTAAAAATCGCTTGCCCGATCCTTAAGCATAATTGGAAATGCCATATAATATTCTTCCTCTGGCACTTTAACCGTAATACAGCGATTATAGAATACTTGTAATTTAGCATTGAGGATGTTATATGCTTCTCCTCTATACTTTTTAGCATCGTTAGTATAGAACTTTATTAAGTCTATAAGCAATTTAGTTAAAGTAATCTAAGGTTATCGGTTCTGTATATTCCATTTAGGGTAGTGCTAGTAAGATAGTTGGGCTTACTTATTACGTAGTAGTGCTAGGAGATTTTGTAATGCTTAATTAGTTAGTGGTATAGATATAGTAGGCAATATCTGTGTCACAATTGCGGGCAGTTATAGTAGTGGTGGTAATCTAGACAAGTTTATTAATGTAGGTAGGTTATATAGTATAGGTAGGTTCTATAGCATAGGTGTATTTAGCTATAATAGCGGTAAAGGAGGGTAGGTATGTTAATCTTATAGGGTATCTCGTTAATACTACTCTTCTGTTACCGGTATAGTAGAAGTAGCTTAAGGTGTCGCTAGAGTGGTCTAGGGTGTTGATACTACTACTAATCTTGGTGCTTGCGATTTATAATTTATAGGATTCTACTATAAATAAAACTCGCTACCTTCTCTAAGCTGTTAATTAATTTCTTTTTTTGTCCATTTGTGATATTCTTCTTCCTTAATAGCAATTTATAAGTTTGTAGGAAGAGTTCTCCTATCTCTTCCTATATAGCATCTATATGATTGCAAATAATCTTATAGTATTCGGACTAAGCCCTTATGGCCAAGATTAAAGATATCCTTTATCTATCCTTTAAAATCTTCTTGAAAGTATTCCTATAGAATTTAGTCCTTATATTTCTCCCTTTAGTAGTACTAGATATGGTATATAATATATCTATTCACTATTTCTATATTAAGGTCGTCTTTATTTATAGGGTTAAATAAGTCTCCCCATTTCTCCTCATTATAGGTGTATTTATCTCGCAATAATATATTAATTTAGGAATTAACTAGTTTAAAAGGGGTTAAAGTAGTTAAAAGTAATATAAAGTCGGATTTGTAGAGGTTGGGTTTATAGGTGGATTAAATATAAGGTTAAGGTTGTTGTAATAACGTTCTTAATAGAAACTTAGAGCGTTAGTAGAGGGAGAGGTTCTTAGCTTACTGATTCTACTTAAGTCCTTATAAACGTTGTTATTCTGCGTAATAGACGCGACTTAGAGGGTTAGACGGAGGGAAAGGTTCTTAGCTCGCTAATTCTGTATAAGTCCTTAGAAATCTTACGTAGCTTCTTTAACACTTACTAAAGGTATATACTAGCTTCCTCTAGGAGCCTTTAAAGTTACTTCGCCGGTTTCCTCTAGCGCGTTCCTATAAAGGGGTGGGGATGCAATCCCGATATTTATAGTTTAGCCTCTTCTGGACAGATTCCTTGCTGTTCTGTAGTTAATAATTGACAACCACTAATTAGTATTAGTATCACTAGGGATACCTATTGTAATAGGCCGGAATCGTAGTTAAATAGTCTTTGCTAGTTAATACAATGATAGTTGATTTATTCTTAAGGCTGCACGAAGGAGAAGGGGCTTAAGGCCCCTTCGCTTCGCTTCGCTTCGCTTGGTGTGGCCTAGTACCACACGTAACTATTCCGACAAACACCTATTAAGTAATCTAGCCTACTAACTCTCGTTCCTATATATATAAACAATTTCTATTAAGGTATATTCTCTCTACTAATAGATTATATATATTTGCTATCTTTATTATTCTAAAAGCCTAATTAATACGTAAGAGGATTCTTCCGTTAGTGGTGGTTTTTAAGATCTTACTATCCTATATAAAAACTTTTCACTACTAATAACTACTAGCTCCCACCCGCATGCTATACGATGTCTATACGAAATCCCTAACGGCGAAGAAAAGCGTACCCTAATTATTTTATTTAATCTGCCTTCTACCTTTTTCTATAGGTGTAAGATATTAAATCAACCTATAATATAATACTGACTAGAATAATTAGCAAACCTAGCTCCGTTAAATAAATATGCTTAATAATAAGAACCGAAACCCCGTTACTACTAAGCCTATCACGCTGTAAAACGAAAGGGCTATTATTAATATTAGTACGTTTTAAACGCACTTTATTAGCCGGCACTAATAGATATAGGTTAATGGGCCATTTACTACTTTATATTTAATGGTTTTAAGAATAACAGGGCAAAATATGCTATTATTCGTTATGCTCTTACCGACTATAACAATTAATTTATTATAGGCTAGAAACTTAGCCTTAAATAAGTAAAAGGCAGACTTTTAGGATATATTAGATATATTATAAACAAAACCTTTATATAGCCTACCCGCATTAGAATACCTTAATAGCAGTACTATACCGTTAGATTTTGCTGTTAGGCATTAAAGTAACCAAATAACCTTAAGTCTTCCCCTCGTTACCTAACCCTAAGCCTTATTACGTTACTAAGACTCTTATATTATTAAGTTTTATTATATTACTAAGTATTATTATATTGCCGCCGAGCCTTATTACGTCGCCGAGCCTTATTGTATCGTTAAGTCTCATTACGTTACTAAGTCTCATTGTATTACTATTAAGCCTCATTATTTCGCTGAGCCTTATTGTATTGTTAAGTCTCATTACGCTGCCAAATTTCATTGCATCGCCGTTAAGCCTTATTATGTCACCAAGCCTCATTACATTATTAAGTCTTATTACGTTACCGAGTCTCATTGTATTGCCGCCGAGCCTCCTAGCTAGATTAGGCAATTAGACGTCGCGAGTTTAACTCCTAGGCGTGGCGGGTTTAATTCCCACTTGTCACGCATTAAAAATATTAAAAAAAAAGGTTATTTTCTATTAAATTAGGCGTTAGTAAGGCTCTAAATTAAGCTTGTATTTTTATACGTGTCTTATAACGCCTAAAGTCATATATTTAACAAAATCTCAGTACTATATACTAAGTATATCGGCTCTTCTACGCTAAGTTTTAATTATGTTAGGCTAGCTCTAAATTAAAGCAAGAGGTAGAATATATTATACCACTACGCTATAAGGACTTTAGAATGTAATCTTATAAATTTAACTAAATTATAACCCCTTCCTAAACCTCATAATTAAACTAGATCCTTAGGGAGAGATCCCTATATTAAATTTTAGGGAACGTTTAGTAGCGACTTTAGATTAAATCTAAAGGCCCTAGAATATATCCGATCTAAAGCTTAAATTTAATTCTAACGTAATCGTTTAGTTAATTTAGCGACTTTCTAATCTAAAAGCTCCTTTAGATTAGCAAGCGCGTTAAATTCATAAGCTATACCGTATATAGAATCTAAACTAAGGTCTTGGCGTTAGTTTAAATCAGGAGCTTAAAGCTCATCTAGAGCCTTACAGAAGGATTAACTTAATTTTAGATTTTATATTTTAGTAAGTAGTTGATCTGCTATAGTCTAAAATCTTAATCGTTAGAAATTTAGGGTATCTCTACTACCGCAGTGGCAGAGGCACCTTAAGTTTAACACTACGCTAAGTATTATAACTTTCCTATAGTAACCGAGTAATCCCAAATTAAAGCAATTGTAGAACTTACCATACTACTGCCCGCAAAGGCCCTTAGTTATAGTTTTATAAATTTAATTAAAATATAAACACCTTCCTAAATCTTATAATTAAATATTTCTATATATAGCACTATGCTAAGGATCACAATATAGATTACTTAAACATAGCTTTACTATAATATAACGGCTCTACGCTAATTAATTGATCTACGGCTCTAAAATTTAGATTTATAACACTAAAAATAAGCTCTAAGCTACTGATTTTACATTAGTAGAACGAAAATTAGTAAGAGATTTAGGCAGTAAAATTACTGCTAAGAGTTACTGCCTAGATCCTAGCCAATAAATACCCACAACTATAATCTTAGTAAATGGTAAAAAGTATATAGTAGTACTAAGACAATAGCAGGATAATATAAGATAATAATAGGATAATATAATATAATGGCAGGACAATGGTAAAATAATATAACATAATGGCAAGATAATAATAGGATAATATAATATAATAGCAGGACAATAATAGGACAATATAGCATAATGGTAGAACAATGGTAGGATAATGTAACATAATGGCGGGATAATGGCAGGACAATGTAATATAATGGTGGGATAATAGCAGGATAATATGGGACAATATAACATAATGGTAGGATAATAGCAGGATAATATAAGATAATATAAAAACATAAAATATAAGATATAAAAAGAGGGAGCCCTAACGCTTCCTCTTCTTTTTACCCCTACGGCCCTGACGCCTAATGTAGTGTAATATTGTCTATCCGTATAAGTGATAGTATTAAGACGGTTACTTTAAGTAATATGCCTAGATAACTAGTTTAGCGTATAGTTTATATAACATATAACAATAACAGGGGGATCTCCTATTATTATATTGCTAAGTAATGCCTTTAAAGCCACGTTTTTCTAGTGCCTAGAGGTCCTTAGATTATTGCAAGACGCTTTATAAGAACTTATTTTAGCGCAGTAGCTTTAAGCCCCATAGTAGTTATATCTGGCCAGTCTTTAAGAATATAAATATTCTTAAATAAGGAAGTATCCTTAATAGCTATAATTAAGCTAAGATCCGTATAAGGCTTATTTATAACGTATTATAATACTTTAATATTCTATTAAACTTAAATAAGGTGTTCTAATAACAGGAATCTATTAATAGTTAGATATCTTCTTATTTAGAAAATATTGCACACTTACGGCTCTCTTATTAGCTTTTATAATGCCAATATAGTATAGCGACTAACTTCATAAAATCTAGTTTATTTCTTAACCATTGTTTATAATATAGATAAATTAATCTTAATCTCTTTAGGTCTTAAAGAATAAGTTAACCTTTAAAGAATTCTATTCTAATACGGCTAATAGTTTTACCGCCGCTATTATAAGTATATATTTTATTTAAAAAATATTAGTCTTAAAAGTTAAAGCAACTAGAGACCTGGCGATTAGTCTTTTTAACTAATCCTAACGGATCATCTTCCCTACTCTCCTAAATAAGAACGCCACGCGGATTACTAGCCCTTAAGGTAAAAATATTACTAAGCTAATATAGGCCTTATAGATATTAGGGGATAACTGCTTTAGAATTATAGCATGCTTACCTGTTTATATATACCAATTCCATTACTATATCTAGATTCCGGTAAACTAAAAGGGTCTGCTCTAATTTAACCCACTACCTCTCTTAATGGTTTAATCGTGTCTTCTTTTAAAAGATTATACTAAGAGCTTAAATACTCCTTTATCAAGTTAAACGGACCTAAGATCTTATTAACTTATAGTAAAATATCTCCGTTTTCGCTAATAATATTCTAGCCCTTATTAGGGATATTAAGTATTTCGGCGGAGGTTAGGACCTCTAATTATGCTAACCAGGCTCCACTAGTTAAGGGCTAACTAGGCGTCTTAAAGTATTAATAAATATAGTTACTAGTATATGTTAAGCTGCCTAGAAGGGATTCATATATATAGAACTATAGCGCTATAGCCTAGAGGCTGTATACGTAGTATTATACATAGTATAATATAATTAAGATAAAAAAAAAATTTATATATATATATATAAAAAGTATTAACAAATCTAGGTGCTAAATCAAGCTTATTAAGATAAAGGAGACATAAAATAGATAGGAGGAGGCTTATAAGTCTAGGTGGTGTAGCAGGTAGAGAAGCGTTCGCTAATACGCTTATTTATTTCTTATAAGACATTTAACTAATTATTTTATGTATAACCAAATAATATAGTTACCTGTCTACACAATCTTATATATTAGTCTTAGCGCGTAATTAAAACGTCTTTTCTACCGCACCTCCCCTAATGCTTTTAGAATTATAGCACTAATAATAGACCTAAGCTATAACACCAAAGACACTCTTAAGTAAGATCTTAGGGTTACAAATAAACAATATAATACGATCTACTATAATATTAAAATTAAAATGTTAACGCGCGGGCTCCTTAGATAGCCATTACGCTCCCTTATAAGTAAGGCACAAATACGGCAAATATTAAACGAAATTTCTAACGAATTCCTATTTGTGTTTCTAGGTTTACCCAAAAATCTACGTACTAAATATATTAAACAACTTGCCTAGCGCTATAGCTATAACGTAACGCGTTAAATAAACAAAACGGCTTTTATTAGGCAAACTATAACAGGTAACCTAGTACTCCCACACTCCGCTATTACGCATTATCTACTAGCCGGCATACTAAAGGCAATAAGGTAGGAGGGAACACTAAGGTTATATAGGACAATAACAATACTAATCCGGTGGGTAGCTAATAAAGAGCCAATAATTATCCTAACCTAAAAGCTAGCGACTAGCAAGAATAACGCCCTAGATATATACGTTGATAATTTAAGCTTCGATATATTTATAAATATGCTAGGCTAGGATATTAACTTTAACCCTAAAAGCGAAACGCTTTACTACTACGTTAGCGATAAAATAGCTAAAGGACGAATTTAGCTTATAAATAAAGAGAAATAGCGCAGTGCGGTTAAGGATATGTTTCTATAAAAAATAGATAGGTTTTTATTTATAATAAAATAAAGAAGAATAAGTAGGTTACTGCTTAAAGTTAATTCAGCGTTACTAACTTATATTTATAGTCTGCGCTACCAGCCAAGAACAATATAATTACTTACCCTCTATTTCCGTACCCTTGCCTTTATTAGATAACTCGCACTCTACATATATAAGAATAGGTAGAATAGGTAAACGGGTTAATATTAAGGCGATACTCGACCTATAGCTGTCCCAAAAAACCTCTCCTAGTTAAAAAAGAGCCCTTACTCTACGCCTTAACCCGCAATAGAAAAGGCAAAGGCAACTATAACCGCAGTATAGATTATACGCCTTAAAGCTACTACTTTATTTAGAATACTTACTAGTTTAATAAATTACTATATATAAAGGTAGACGGCTTAATATTAGAGCCCTTTGGCGTACTATTAGGCAAGAGAGTCTTAGAATAATATGTCCTAGGATATTCTTATAACTTATCCGGCATTCTTAAAACGCCTAAGGGGATTAGACAATAAAGCCTAAGGTTTATACCTATTCTTTCTAGTAAACTCGTTAGGGTAATATATATTAATACCGTCCCTAGCTCGCTCTCAGTATCTAATACCCAATCCTTATATTTATACTTGCGCTTTCTTTACTATTCTACTAAATTCGATTGCTGTTGCGATATATATATAGGGGATAGGTTAGGCTTACTATAGGCTGGTAGGGTTAACAACACAGAAGAATAATATTGGATATTTGCGGTAGAAATACTAGGTATTATATAAGGGTGTAGAATATAGCGATATAACTGTATAGAAGTGTTATTACTGTCCTACATACCGCCTATGCCTACCCTAGCATTATTTACACTAGTGAGCTGTACGGATAAGGTAGATAAGCTTCGCTTTAAGCGCGAGATAGGTATTAAACCTAGTATAGGTAGACCGGAATAAGGTACAGGATCTAAAAGCCGGCGCCCTAGGTAGGTAAAGTGGTTTAATAAGGTACCTCCCTATTAAATTCAGACACGAGCCTTACTAGCCTACTACTTTTATTACTAGGATTAACGTTTAACCTTTTATATACCTATACCGTATCTGCTAAGGGATATACTAATAGAATAAAATAGTTTCGCGTATAATAGCAAATAGTATTAGACAATCTTTAACTATACAATAATATTTTCTTAACTACTAACTTAACGCGAGTTAACAGGTCGCGGTCGCGGCTTAACCGTAACCGGTTAGAACTAGCAGCTAATTATAATAAATGCACCCCTATTTAAGTTATTTATAAGCACTATAGCAATAATACTCTTACTAATACTGCTATTAGTCTAACATATACTATACCAGTATACATTCTTTTAAGTTATTAATCTATATACGCCCTAAATATTACAAAAACAGCTACAAGGTAACCTATTCTAGCTATAAGCTATACCTTACTAACCAGGCAAATACAGGAGTGTTACTATAGCAGGTAAACATAAAAACGCGTTATTAAACACTTAAACTAGTAGCAAGAACCCTACTTTAAGTTAACGTATAATAAGGAAACGAGGACAACTAGTATAATTAACCTTATATCTTTACCTAGCCTACTACTAAGAGTTGCCCACGTCCTAGCTAACGGAAGGAAGAACGCGCTAACGGAGAATAAGCATATAGAACCTAGCCAGAACGAGTACGTAGAACCTAGCCAGAACGAGCAATATTATAACTTTGGTTTAGTTATATCTAGGCGCAAAGAGGAGTAGGCACGTAATAAACCCTATTAACGTCGTATATAATATATTAAGCTAGCTAACAATGTATAGAATATACATAGCCGCCTCCGGCTAAAAAGGGTAATCTCTAATAATAAGGATAGTGACTGTAAGTCTATACCTACTTCTTCTATAAAACAACAGCGACTAAATATTAATAAATCTACTAAATCTATTAATAATCTGGCAGTAAAACTAGCTTAGTTAAAGACACAAAGTCCTAATCTTTTAGTTAAGGTAGGTTATACCTTTATATATAACCGGAGTCTAACTATAATACTTAATAGTCTCCTCTACTATTTAGTACTTAACAGGCCCTAGTAAATAGAACACTCTCTTTACTATCTAACCGCCAACCGCTATAAAAAGTAGCATCTTTATAATATACTTCCGGCTCTTAACAATTGCGTATTAGTTTAAAATACTCTCCTACGCGTCCAATCCGTACCTTACTGCGTAAACAATTACGTGCTAGTTTAAAATACTCTCCCACGCGCCCAATCCGTACCTTATCGCGTAAATAACTAACATTTAGCTTTACATTCTCCCTAGTAAGCCGTATCCGCCTAAACCCTAACATAGCTTCGTCTATAAGACAAGTAACCTCCCTCTAATATAAAGTACACCAACCTAGTGTTTAATTTAAAGGGGACCTAAATAGCGCTAGGGAAAGTGAGGATAAGTTAGACCACAAAGACAATTTTAATCTAACTGCCGCGCTATAGGCAAGAGAAGAGTACCTCTAGACATTATAACGGCAACGTATAAAAGAAAACCCACCTAAGAGACATAAGCCTATATTTGCGCTTTATAGGTCTATTTTACTAGTAAGGCTAGTAACTAACTCTAGGACTTATAACGGGCATCTTATTAACCCGTAGTTCGACCGCTTTTTAGGCCTTATTAAGGATATAATGAAAAAGGCATAGTTAGAAGCCATTTTAAAGCAGCCGAAAGTAGTGTAAAAAAAAGCTAATTGTATTCCTGACCCGGTGTCTACTCGTAAGGTATCTATATACTAGAAATATTGTATTAAATTATCTACTAACAATCTTAATATTATATATAGCTATTTAATGTAATAGGGAACTTTAGGAACCACGCAATTACAAAGGCTTATATAATTGTAAGGGAGGTATATAGGCTAGAGTTTAATAACGTGCCCGAACTGATTGTAGAACTACTAACTAATTACAATTTTATTACACTGGATTATATAAAGGTATTTTGCCCGTGCTATTTAGTAAAATACTAATAAGAGTTAATAGCTAAGTAATAACCGCTTCCATTCTGACGCAATAGTTGCTAGTATAGCTAGTATATTTTATGGTAGAAGAAAGAACGGCCTTACCTAATTACCCTGCTCTTATAATATGTTTAAAAAGCTTACCGGTAATACTATTGCTTTTGTTTTAATAGCAATATATTATATAATTAGAGAGTATAGAACTAGGTCTAAGGGAACGGATAACTTTTATAGCACTATTGTTAGTAGTTAGTGTATATCCAGTGTTTTACTACCTATTATTATTCTCTAACCCGTTATAGAAGCCTACGCTAACCTCTTAGGCGGCTAAAACTAGATATCTAGAAAACGGCAATCTGGAATCTGGCTACAGCTTTAGCTTATAGTTATTAAATATGCTACAGGCCTAATGCCGGATTAATTAACTATAGAAATTATTAAGGACCTGCATAAAGATAACCTTAACGACCTTATAGCGGATCTAAATAATAACGCAAGAGAGAGGTTCTTTATAAGCCTTAACAACAATAAAACTGATGCGATTATTAACTTAGGCTATTTATTGGTAAGCCAGGCTATACTATTTAATCTACTAAGTTTATCTTAAAGAGAGAGCTCTAGAGTAGGCTAGACTAGTCTACCAAGTCTGTCCTAAATAGAGAGCTTTAAAGTAGGCTAGACTAGTCCATTAAGTCCGTCTTAAAGGGAGAGCTCTAGAGTAAGCTAGAAAATCTAGGGCCCTACTACTACTACGATATTTGCTAATTTAACTTTTGGAACTAGCTAAGTTTATTAGATTTAGCAGAATATATATCCTCTACCCTAGTATATCACTTTATCCTAAATATAGGAACCGGCAAGCCTAGGCTGGAAAGGTTTAAATCTAATAAGTCATTTACATAATTTAAGCAGTACTACAGCCTTATAGAGGACAGCTATGGCTAGTATAATAACGGGAAAGCAATATTAAATTTGATTAAGAATAAGGAGTAGTATATAAAGTTTGTAATATATGCTCTAGACTCTAGTATAGAGGAGCCGGTAGAGTTTTTGGTAGAAGATTAGGTATAGGACTTTCTATACTCTCCTATAGGATAACTACGGCTTCTTTATTATATATACTAGCTCTTAATCTACCTTTCTTTTAGCCTATATCTGCTACTCTTAGTAGCTACTTTTTGGCTATATATATATGCTATGCTAGTAAAGCTAAATACTTATATTATATTATTGTCGTAGGGAGAGTAGGAAAGGTCTTATGATTTTAGAATATATTATAAAACAGTTGGAATATTATATTAAATTGTCTAAAAT
>Ga0307515_10014440_pt1 | contig 14640 bp, 11 predicted proteins | sample 17_EM_MG_FD_194513 | JGI IMG/M metagenome (GOLD analysis project Ga0307515, IMG submission 194513) | Populus trichocarpa ectomycorrhiza microbial communities from riparian zone in the Pacific Northwest, United States - 17_EM | ecosystem: Host-associated > Plants > Roots > Unclassified | place... | reverse complement strand
TAATAATCAAAATAATAGAGATCAAATCTAAAAAATTAAAAAAAAAATGAAAGATGAAGAAATTAAAATAATAATAATTAACATTTCATAAATTATTTCAAATAAAATAAGTAACAATCAAAAGAATAAGGACCAAATTTAATAGATAAAAAATTTCAATAAAAAAATGATGAGGAAAAAGCAAATAGCAATTATAAAAATAACGATCAAAGTTAATATAAAAATTAAATTTTAAGAGATAAAATTGAAAAATAAATATTCAAAACAAATTATATATAGCAGTTAAAAGTTTGAGGATCAAATTTGATATAATCAGCAAATAATGACATTTCTAAATTTTTCACAACTTCCGGAAAGTGTTTTCTGCCTAAATTTTCTAGGAAAACACTTTCCTGAAAACCAAGCCAAATTTTCCTTTGGCCGGAAAGTGTTTTCCGTTGACCAACTTTTCTAATGCCAAACAAACACGGGAAAGTTTGGAAAGTGATTTCTCGGAAACCACTTTTCGGAAAACAAACACAGCCAAAAGGGAAAATATTTTTCTGGAAACCAAACCAAATTTTTCTTTGACTGGAAAGTGTTTTCCATTGATCGGAAAGTGTTTCCGTTGACTGGAAAGTGTTTTCCGTTGACCAACTTTTCTAATGACAAACAAACACATGAAAGTTTGGAAAGTGGTTTCCCGAAAACTACTTTCCGAGAAACAAACATCGCCTAAGACTAATTTCAAAATCTTATCCATCTTTAACACAAAGATTTAAACCAAAACCAAACTGCTTTTCACTGTGAAAGATCTACCTTAAATCACATATAAATAAGACTCGAAGTTTGGATTAGTCTCAGGAGCCCTCGTCCTCGCCTCTCCTCCATTTTAGAGGGGAAATAAAAATAGAACGGTGGCATGTGCGAGGGCATATATTCAAGCCGGCTCTCCCCGGGGCCACCGCCCTCGGTTGCCAACCAAACAAAGCACATGGACCTCCAGAGGTGCAAAACTCGACTGTAATCCACCTCCCACGTCGTTACCACCTTTAGGAACCTTGCCAATCAATCATTTCCGTCTCTTTGTTTTTTTAAGACGAGGATCTTCTTAAAAGAACCTCTAAAGCTTGACCTGACCCTATCTTTTCCTTCGCCTTCAAAGTGCTGATAAATTAATGGTGGCACATTTGCCAATAAGAATCCAATCTACTTTCACAGAGATTTCGAGACCATGCAGTTTTTTTTTAATTTTTCGTAAACATTAAACAATGGATTTATTTGATTGGATTAACAGAATAGAGACTGCTTAGGGATAAGAGTAGATTATAAATTAATCTTAATTTCTAGTTTTGCAAAACGAACTAAATAGTTTTTCTGTTTCCAAAAACTAATTAATTAGATTCTACATTTTATAATCTAATTAATTTTGTCCATTCCATGTTCTTTTTTTTTTAATTTTATTTTAGAGGATGGAAAAAGTAGATCATATGAAAAAGATTGATGAGAAAAGAAAGTATTTTTTGAAATAAAAAATTAAAAATGATCAGTATTGGTTAAGGGATTAATTAATTAATTTCTAAAACTAGAAAAACAACTTAATTCATTTTGAAAAACTAAAGAGACTAATTTATAATTTACTCTTGGGATAAAACAAAAGGCAAATTATGGGTTTAGCCTACAATAAATAGTAAATTCAGAGATTATATATGAAATCTAATATTATAATATATTCTCTCAAACCTAATAGATTTCAATTTCTTAAAATGGATTGCTAATTTTTTTATTTATATTTTATGTTTTCTTACTCTTTATTTTTTCTTTTCAGCTATGGATATTTCCTAACGTATTAGAAGATGTATACTGCTGGTATCATTAGCACGTCTAGTTTCAGGATCTTATTTTTTAAAATAGTTCCCTGAAAAATCCTTGATTTATGATAATATTAAATAAAGATGAAATCATAAAATTATAATAAAATTAATTTAAATATAGAGAATAACAAACAACTAATTCAAAAGGTAAAAATAACATCATCCGTGTACGAAAATATTTGAGAATGTAATAATAATTATTTTTTAAAATAATTTTTACTTAGAAATATATAAAAATAATATATTTTTAATTTTTATGTTAAAATAATTTAAAAATATAAAAAATTAAATTTTAAACAAAAATAATTTTTTTTAAAATTACAAAACACTGTTTCACAGCAAATACAAACAATCTTTCCATCTTTTGTATCTCAAGGAGAATACATCTTTTGTATCTCTACATTATTTTTTTTCTTTGAGCAACAAAAAAATACATCTTTCGAGAATTACACATGTAGCATGGTGGTAGACATTTCTCTGACCCCGCAGCCTTCATTTATCCTGCTTCTTCTAGCCCGTAACAAAAGAAAAGCTTCCGCGTCTCATCAGGCATTTCTAAGTAGATTTTTTTATATAAAAAAAAGGGACGATAAATTGGATGACTTTCTAAAAAAATATCTGTAAGTACAGAAATTAACTGAAATTTTTATTTTTTAATAAGGAAAAGAAAAGAAAAACCTCTGCATTTATCGGTTAATGAGTTTCTGATCAATTTAGAAGCAACAGAGGAAAGAAAGAAAGAAGAAGAAAAATGAAAAAAACAATGGGGTTCATTTTCAAGAGAACAGAGTTAGGAGAAGACGATGGTGGAGGGTTATAATAATAGAATGGAAAGTAAGGAAGTATAGGGTTCGGTGGCGGAGGCGCTGGATAGTTACCATATCTTGGCGGCGGATAAAATCCAGCAACATCAGCAGGTGGTGGCGGAGGGGAGTACGCGTACGTGGGCACTGAATTAGGTGGCGGTGGCGAGTAGTAAATTGTGCCTGAATTTGGCATTGATGGTGGCGGTGGGGGGCCTGAGACAACCGCTGGCGGAGGCGGACAAGTGGAGACAGGGGGTGGTGGTGGAGGAGTAGATGGAAGGGGTTGACATGGGTTTTCACAGGCAGAGCACATTGTACATTGTATTTGGTCCTTGGAAACTCCTGTAATGTTCGATGTGGTTGATGAAAAGTAATCGGTGTGCAAAATGAAGAGAATTAAGAATGATACTGATAGGGAGCTGGGGTTAATCATTTTAATTTCTAATGATGGTGATAGGATCCTTAGAAACTGGTGTTGTTGTTCATAAGATTTTTGAGGGAGGGAAAAGGGATTGGGAGGACTGAGGATGGGGAGAATGGTGCTGAAAAAAATGGTGGTGGTGGTTGGTATTTAGCAATGAAGAAGGCACACCGGCCATGTGTAAATGTATTGGTGACTGTACTATGACCTGGTTTTTTTTATCTTCTACGCCACCATTATCAAAAGACGAACAAGAACAAATTAAAAAATGGCAGCCCTTATTCCTTCCATATTTTGAGTCAATCCACCCACAAGGGTAGCCAGTAAGTATTACGAGTGCAAAAGGGGACCGAGGCCGGTTCATCCCCTCCCATGAGTCCTCCTTTCCGAACAAATAACAACGGCACCAGAAAAATATCATCGTGACAACGCAATGGTAGAGGCACTACTACACAAATTGCACGATGCCACCAAAATATTTGATCGATATTTAAAAAGTTTTCATTGTTATTATAAATTGTTGATTGAATACAAAACTTGTTACTGTAAATAATGTTAAATGGATTACACTAGACATGCGGGTTTTCATGGTTAGAAGATTTAAATAATAAATTCATATAAATAGTAGTATTCAACAATAAAGCAAAATTTCATACATAAACATTTACAATACATTAAGATTCAAGCAAGAAATCATTAAAATTACAATTAAAGTACAATCAAATAATTAATATAAAATATATATACCCGGTACATTACATCAAACGTGTTAAAAAACATGAAGGAGGAAATCCTTAACTAGAAGGTCAAAAAGGGGACAAAAAGATAAATTCGTAATCCATAGCATTGATCGAATACTTCTACATTATATGTTTTTTCATAATCATCTTTAAATTCACAGCATTATCACTAACACTACTATTATTACTTGAAAAATTAGTAGCGCTTTTGTTGAACTTGAACTTAAACTTGTTTCTTCTAAAATACATGGTACCTAGAATGAAATAATAAACACAATTCAAAATGTTTATTAATATAACCATTATTTTATCACCACTACCACACCATTGTCGACCACATCACCACCACTATCATTTTTTATCAATATAATCATCATTTTATCATTATCTCTTCATAATTTTTCTACGTCTCCACTGTCAAAATAATAATCATCACCTTACGGTCACCGTCACTAGTTATTATCACCACCCTCCCCACCATCACTAGTTGACATATCATAGTCACTATCAATATTATCATTACCATAACAAACATCATCACTATAACCGATATTATTATTATTATTATTATTATTATTATTATTATTATTATTATTATAACTGTCACTATAAATGTTATCATCATAACTACTATCATCATAATCACTATCTTTACCATAAACATCATAAATTCTCATATCATAATATCATCAATAAAATAATAATATCAATTAATACCATAATTGTTCTAAATTATATATTAAATTAATTTTTCTTAAATTTTCAACAAAAATCATAATTGACTAAAAGAGACCCAACTAGTTATCCATTGTTTTTTCAATTCAAACTTATTCAACCTAAATTAACACCTTTAGTTATTATTATTCCATACAAAATCATTTTTTTCTTAAATTTCCAACTTTACCATAAAATTATCACAAAATTATTGGTAACTATTAAATTATCCGTCATTTCTTCAATTCTAACACACCTAAGTTACAAAATCACACTCAATTTCATCAAGTGATAAATTAAATTCATCTCTTCCAAAACCCAAACAAACTCTAGAATACGGATCATATATTAATAGAAAAAAAATTGTCATTATAAAACAAGTAAAACACTTAAAACTGGAAGAAAATTATAAATACTACACATAAATTTTAGTAAATTAACTTAAAACATAAATGAGTTGGTTTGCTTACTTAGTGGAGTGAAGCTTGACAAGACATGTAATCAAGAGAGAAAAGCTTATGCTATTGGAGAGAGGTTGCATCAGAGATGGCAAAATGGGTGGCCAGATTTGTAAGGAGGGCTTGCCAGGATTTGATGAAGTATTTGGCAGTGTGGTTGTGGTTGCGGTTCCTTTTCAAATAACTTTTTGTGCCGAAATGCATGTCAATGATGTTTTTTTATTTTTTAAAAATTATTTTTGACATCAGCACATCAAAACGATCTAAAACATACAAAACATATTAAATTTTAGCAAAAAAAAAAATTGAATTTTACCCAAACGTATTCGAAATGGGAGAGAGAGGATCGTTGTAAAATGAAAAATAAAATAGGGACAAGTTCTGTATTAGGTAAAATTTGTATATTGACTTTAATATAACATGCAAAAGTGTGGATTTTTTTTTTAGTATCTTAGGTCAAGGAGATTTCATCATGAATTTTGCAGTATAAAAATTATTTTTCAGCTTATTCCCTTCAAGTAACATGTTTTTTGTTGTTCAATGATCCAGTCATAACCAACCTCACTTAATTCATAATTTAACTTGATGGTAAATATTTGTTCAATAATTGGAAACTTACTATAAGTTGTGAACCCATCTCATAACAATTCATTAGACTTTTAGTTCTTCACCTAAAAGAAGGTTACGTGAACCTTGTATGCTGTTGGAAGTTAAAATTGAGTCAGCCATCTTTTCTAACATGGTTTCGTAAGAAACATAGGGTTCTTCGTGTACAAACCAATATAAGTATTTCTCAACGAATTATTTTTTAAATATATGCATCGTCACAACATCGTTATGATGAATATTTTTATTTTTCCACTTCGCACATAGACATCTAATCACACTCCCGCTAATATTCTTTGGATTAGAAAGTATAAAAATAATAAAACCCCAAACATTTTAAGATGATCTTGCCTATACAACCCTTCTTTAGAATCTTGAAATATCCAATAACAAGCATTCATTGCTCATGAAACCTATATAAAATTTTGATGACAACTTTTTATTAAAAATGAATTTGTAATCCAATAACTAATTATCAATTCTACACAAATTTCATTTTCCATCAATATGTGAACTAAACAAAAAAATTAACAAAAAATAATTAGCACCAAACTAGTTATCCATCATTTATTCAATTCAAACTTATTCAACCTAAATTAATACATTTTAATTATTATTAATTCCATAAAAATCAATTTTCCCTAAATTTCTAAGTTAACAATAAAATTAACAAAATATAATTGATACCCTTTAAATTACCTATTATTTCTTTAATTATAAGACACATAAATTATAAAATCAAATTTAATTTCAACAAATAAATTCAATTTTCTCCAAATCTATAATTGATACCCTTTAAATTACCTATTATTGAAGGAAGAGTTTAAACTAATCAAAGACAAGACAAGCGTCTAGATGTTACAGTCAAACACACGCATGAACTGGATTGATGTGGGGAATAAAAAATGAAAATTACATGCTAAATTCGCATTTGGGATTACAGATTTATGTATTTTACTATCTTAAATATGTATAACATGCATGAATATTTATTGAACAATTACAGGGGACAGGAAACAGAAAAATCCTTCATATATAGAATTGACTGCCAGGCGCTAAGCCATATTTCTTCTTTTAGATTAGCAGTTCCGGGGCCTGCTGCTTTGTTAAATGGAATTTCCTCTCCTCTGAGTTCCAAGCTGCCTAAGAGGTTAATTTTTAGAAGAAGCATAGAAAAGTAAGCGAAAGAAAAATACAGAGAACAATGGACTGCAGCTTCAAATGAACGGATTTGAAAGAGAAAGAAGGTGGTGGGTTGTTATTGTCAAATGGAAAGTAAGGCACTGGATTGTTCCCGTAACCAGCTGGTGGTCCATTAAAGGAATAGCCAGCACCCGGCCAATACGACTGCTTAGGGGGCAGCACAGGCGGAAATGGTGTCGGTGGTGTTGGACACGCAGGGCACTCATTAATAGGAGCTGGTGGCGGTGGACACTCGGGGATAGCTGGTGGCGGTGGAGAAGGTGGGGGAGCAGGCGGTGGACATTCAGGGATAGCAGGTGGCGGTGGAGAAGGTGGGGGAGGAGGCGGTGGACATTCAGGGATAGCAGGCGGAGGCGGCGATGGTAAAGGCTGACAAGGATTGTCACAGGAATAGCACATTGTGCATGGTATTTGTTCTTTAGAAACTTCAGAAATTGTTGATGATAATGAGAAGTTGATTGTTATGACAGTGGAAAGGGTTAATAGCAGCATTCTCATGCGGTTTGCCATTACTATCATAATTGGTGAATAAAGAGTAGTGAAAGATGGAGGCCGGAGATAAGAGAAGGGTAGCAAATCATGAACTTTTAATGGTTTTTAAAGACGGGAGGAAAGAACCAAAATTTAGAGCAAGTGTTCTGGCGACCACACCATTTTTGTTATATTTATCGTCAACAATGAAATTAGAATTGGAAAAAGAGGAACGTGGTTATTATTTCTTATAATTAATTAAATTTTTATCGGTATATCTTTAAAAAATAATTCTTTAAATTAAAAAAAATTACAAGTATAAATTTTCTAAAACACAAATACATTTCAAAAAATACATGCTGGATTTGACACTAGCAACAACCAACCACAATTGAGCGTGGTAATATATCAAGTATCGAGTATACCGGAGTTGGTAATATATTAAGCCTTGTGCGCGTCCAAATTTTTTTTTATTAAAACTAATTAATTAATCAATTATTCAATTTAGAAGCTATATTCAAAAACTGATTGGATTTTTAGACATCGTCTTCTTATATCAACGTTTTTCATCGATCACATCACCTTTAGTTGGCGGCCTATCAAATATCAATTGCAGAAATTTACAGAACAGTAAATTAGTTTGTCAGGGATGAACGATTGCCAAAACAACAGCGATGAATATAACTAGAAACCGGCGGCTTTTTTTTTTTTTAATTTAACATGGGTGTCCGGGCCAGCTTACGCGTACCTCGACTAATCTCATAGGCCCTGAAGTTAACAATTATATAAGCCTCCAGTGGCCATCATATGAGCAACCACAGGGCTCGAACCTGAAACCACAGAAGAAACAAATTTCTTGATCCCAAGTTTTTATCATTGGACCACCACCTAGAAGAAACCGGCGGTTTTACCACTAATTAGTTAACAGACTGTCTTACCACTAAGTAGGAATTCTGAGTTTAAACTTTTTTTTGTTCTTTTAATTTAACTTTTACCAGATGGAAAATTGTAAGAAGAAATGGGACTGAGGGTCGCATTCGTAGTTTGTGTGGGAAACAGAAAGGCAAAAAATCATTATCAGATAAATTGTTACATTAAACATTTATTCCATGCAACTTACATCAGCCATATTATAACATTCCATACCATGAGGAAATAATTTTTCAGGGCAAAAAATATTTGTAAAAAAAATAAAAAATTTTTTTGTTTAAAATTAATTTTTTATATTTTTAAATTATTTTAATGTTGTGATATGAAAATAATTTTTTTAAAAAAATATATTATTTAAATATATTTTCAAAAAAAAAAAACCGTTTTAAAAAACAAAAGTTATGACACACTACTAGAAAGTGTGACGGCTGAACTTACTATTACAGTGTATATTCTTATTTGTATTACATTACAAAATATAATTTCAATTCTGAAATTATAACACTTAAATTTGAAATCAAGCACAATTCAAAACCATGCTTCTATTGTTTGTACTCAAACACAACCAAGTATTAATCTCCGTCTTTAGAGGTCAAAACCACTCTCCTCGAAGCTCTCTTAAAACCCGACCATGTGGTGTATCAGGATCACCACGCATAGCATTCTCCATCCAAATCCTTCGAGCTCTCTCGAGTGCCTGCTCAGCCGTGTCAAGTTGCTCTGGCAACCACCCAATCACGTCTCCAGGTTCTTTATAAATTTCTTCACAAGCAGTGCCATCGGTTGCCCTTGTTATCGGCTTTCTAGTATCCGCCACCTGAGTTTCTGACAACGGCGACGCCTTGCGACGCCTGAAATATTCCTTGTCATCTTCTACTTGTTCTTTGGTGCTTCTCTCATCCTTTGGCCATGGGCCGCCATCAAGTCCAGCGCAGCTAACTGCTTCTAGTGTCAATGTTGAGTTCTTTCGCCTTTGTTGGACAATGGGTTCTGCTGGATTGTGAACTCCAGCATTTTCCAGCTTTTTAGTAGGCACATGTGGCGGTTTGGGTGGTGCCAATGGTTCGGTATCTTTAATGAGCCTGTATTCTGCTTCTGTTTGTCGCTTGCCGGTTTCAGGCTCGTACTTTGCTGCCATTTCCTGCAAATTATATATAAATTGGTCTCTGTGGATATCACTTTTCACTGATCAATATATCAAATGACTTCTAAAAAAGATAAAAGAGAACGAAAATTTTACTTCAGGTTTTCCAGTGGGAACAGCATGTTGAATTTCATGTTCACGGTCAGCGTAAACCTCAGGATCAGCAGGGCGACCAGTTGGTTCTGTTGCAAATCCTCGAACTCGAGCTAGATTGTAGGCTAAAGAGAGGGACCTATACGATCTTGTTGCGGTTGCAGCTAGTCTTGACTGGATCATCTTCAAATTCGCTCCCTGATGCTTGAATTATACAGTTAATTAGCACTTTTGTTTCGAAGTTCAGAACCAAGAACGAAGGCAAGCTCCAACCAAGAAAAAGAAGCGAGGGGGACTTTCTAGAGAAGAGAATATGTTTATGTGGAGACACGTGTCTTAAACTATTGACGTGGCAATAGCATGTCGTGCCTTGCTGTATTTTACATGTCACTTCTTTATAGTCATCTTTTCTTTGTGTATCCATTGTGAGAGAGGCACCTCGAAGCATTCAGAAGTTTCTTCCTGCTTCTGCATTTGAAGGAAGGAAGGCATCCACTCGAATTCTCTAGTAGAAGTGGGGTCGATCCAATCCTCTAGGGTTGGTTTTTAGCGTGAAATGATTAACAAGTAGAGGCCCATGAAGCCTGCCTGTTCTTCCCCTCACGTAAGCATGTTGGGTCCTCAGCATGTGTTTGATGGATCTATTCAGCGGGCTCAGGAGAATAAAAATTATAAAGAAATATAAATGAGATTTTTTGAAATATTTAAAAAATAGATATTTTACATATATGTTTGACAAGTGAAGCCTTGTATAATTTTTATTTTATACTTGACCTCTTTCTTAAATAAAAGCTTCTTGGGATCTTTGTTAAATAAGGTCTTTAATCATTGCTTAAATAGCCATTAGCTTAAACGGGGCACATCCAATCATTGTTTTTAAGCCAGGCTCGGTGGTCAATCCAATCTAAGACATGAGTAATTAAATTTTGACTAGATCACTCGGGTTAATTTTTATTTTTTTTTTACAAATCAAAACGATATTGTTTTGAAAAAAATAATTAATCAACGGGTTGCAACCGGGTTTTTGACCGCCAAGTTTTTAACAACCTTTATTTTTTTACAAACCCAGCCCAGTTACAACTCCGGATCAGTCAGATTTTAAAACTATGCATCCAAGTGCTAAAGAGAAGTCAATGAATTGAACTTGGGAGTGCTTGATCGCATTATTCAATGTTGCAGATCTAATGTAGCTTTTAAGTTCTAATAATATCCATTATCTAAAGTGGCATCACATAACAATTATAAGTGGGATCATATAATTATATGGGTAGTTGCTTTTAAATATGAAATGAATTATTTGGCAAGTGTCGCCTGCTGCTAGAAGTGAATCATGTAAAATCATGACTCAAATGGTGGTTCATGTCCTCTCATCTATTTAGAAGATATCGGCCGAAGAAACCAAATCACATCTTTTCAGTCTCGATGCTAATGGAAGGAGCTCTTGGGCTACCGTAAATTTATATTCTTTAGAGAGTTACAATCATTTGGGGCATTGGCAGGCATCTTGTAGTCTGCTAGCAATGAAAGATTGTCTGCCTCCGCAGGAACTGAGTTTTACTGCCATCAAAGGTTAATCCTTGTTCAAACTGCTGGATTTCGTTCGGTATCCCGAATGTTTAACGATGAACAAAAGAATCTAATGTGAAAAGAAATCATTGTTTGTATTCATGTAATTGCTTGATCATTTTGCAATTTTACACGTTGCAATTTCCCCATAAAAAAACATTGAATATTGATTGGGGTTAAAACTTGAAGACAACTAGAAAGCTACGCAGAAGAAAAATGCTTTCCTTTATCTTATCCTAAGCACGGACCAAGCCACAAGATAAGGCCATCAAGAGTATGGCAGCCTGTTCTTCCTCTCCCAGTTTTCTCTTCCAATCTTCCTGCAATATCCCATCTCTTCTAAAACCCATCAAATCTAGCTTCAATGAAACTCCTAGCTTACTACTATTGCTACTTTTAGCAATCTTATTTTTACTCCTCTCCGCTCCTCCTTTGTCCGACCCATGAAGTGCTCTCCTCTTCTTCCTCTGTCTGATCCCACATGCATTGCACAGTGTCTGCAAATAATAAAAGTATACATTATTAATAAAGCTAATCAGAATCACAATACAGAAACTTAAGGAAGATGATCATTGCAAAGTGAATAATTACACACACCCTGGGACCAGCCGGACCGCCTCGCCAACATGGGGTTCTTGTAGTTTGGCAATCCATGCATCTTCTTTTGATCTCGTTACCCTTGCTTGATTGAGTACTATCCATGTCCTCTGACTCTGATCCCTGTTTAAAAAATCGAGGACATTAAGTAACAAGTAAACCGAGCAATAACCATCACTAAATTAAAAAACTAAAAGCTATGGAAAAAGGATAAGATCACTCACTTTTGTGTTGAAATCCATGATCAGTGCAAACAGGTTATGCTAGAGACTGAAGACAAGCACTTCAAAATAAGTGCTATATGAGATAAGTTAAGATTCAACAGACATGAGACTTGGAGAAAGAAGAGAGAGGTAAGTGTGTCTCAACTCAAAGAGACCTAAAGCGAAGAGAGCAACAGCATACAAAAAAACATTCTCATTAGGTATTGAAGGAGAGATATAAATGCAGCGAGGGAGGTGTTAATAGGAAAGAAGCAGAAGAAACATGGGAATGGGAAACAGGGCACTTGAAGAGGCTTGCAAATATAATAACAGCTGCCTCGTTCAAGAATCAAGACGGCTAGTTTTCTACCGTGGGGGCTGCGGCGCAGAAACCCTAATTCAAATTTTCTTTAATAGACTAAAATACCCATATGTGGTTGATTCCAGGACCATAACGTTTTTTTTTAAGGATAATTTTAGAATTCATTAATTAAAAAACTTATATTCTAAATAACATTTCATGAAAATTTTAATAAAATATTTAAAATTAATTTTTTAAAATTTTTAAATTTTTATTATAATCAGTACTGATATTAAAAATAATTTTTTAAAAACAAATATATATTATCTTAATATGTTTTCAAATAAAAAATATTTTAAAAAATAATTATTATAACAATTACAAACATCATTTTATGATCACAATCAGTAACAGAAAGTTTAGTCACCCTCCATAATCCAAAGATTTTCTTCTACCCTTGTGATAATAGTTGTTTTCAAAATAGTTTTTTTTTTTAGCAATGTTGTGCATTTCATATGAAATAACGTGGAAATTATTATTTTTTTAGCGTTGATTTATCATTTAATAACTTTAATGTCTACAATTACCCATTTATCATTCATGACATGTATTTTTAATATATATATATATATATATATATATATATATGTGATTTTTTTCTCTTGAGAAATAAATCTCATACATTAAATGATAGATTCCATTAATTAATAGATTTATAAATTCAATATTTGAAAACTTTTAAGAAATGATTTGGTGATTATTTCTCAGTTAATATTTTCCCTAAATGCCAAAAAGAAAATTTTTCCAATAAAGATACAATTCGGAGGTGAATGTGAAGTTGAAGGAAGAATATTACAGCAAAGAAATAAGCTCTATTTTGCTTTGTTTTCCATTAAAATAAGAAATTCCACTCGATTTTGTGCAACAGGAAGGATACCCTTCTGCACTGATCACACACAGTTTTTTTTTTTTTTTTTTGTATTGGGACCCCAAATGCCAAAATCAAGAGACGCTTGAACTTTGATGAATAAAGCACAGACCACGCTATCAAATCACTGCACAGAAGAAATTAAGGATTGAAAGCAAGAAATGCCCATGGCTCCAAGCGAAAGGTGTAGATGGACATTTTGGTAAATGGGTTGTGACAGAGACAGTGAGATGAAGCAGAATCAAGACAAGATGCCACCTTTGTTTCTTAGCAGTTGTAGATGAGCAGTGGGAGGGAAAAGAAAAGGTTATGGCAAAGCTTGAGGTTGTAATGAAGAGATAACGATGGAAGAAGAGACAAAAACCCAGGCCACCGATTCTGGACCAGACGCAGCCAGCCAGCCATGCCTTCATCGTTCTTGTCCTTAGCTTGATAAAACGAAAGGAAGGAACATCCTGTGATTGTTTGCTATTGATGGTTTTTTAGACTGCGCTTGCCGCTTGGGTTTATTCGTGTCTTATACCACAAAAATATATATAATAAGAATAAATATGTACTTAGTCAGCGATGAGATAAATAAATAAAAATAATTGTTTTTTTTATCTTAAGATGTTTGATCAATATAATATCTTGCTTTGAAATAGAAGCAGTTGTCACTTTAAAAATAAACATTTTTATCCTTTTTAACAAAAAAAGAATTTTTTAATTAAAATAAAAATTTCTCCATCATTTTTTTTATTATACATACCAATTATGCTAGTGTTTTACATAATTCTATTTCATTTTTTTATATTATTGATTATATTAAAATGATATGCCTATAAATATTGTCATCCTATTTATTTCTTTTGTGTTGAAACTTAAGAATTACTTTTATAAAAAAAATATGTTCATATGCTGTGTAAGTTTAAGAAGTCGTAAATTATTTAATATAAATTAAATGTATTTGTTTAAATAATCAGTACAGTTCTTGCTGGTCATTTCATATATCAAAATTAATAATAATAAAATTTAACCAAATACTAATTAATTATTTATAAGCATAATACAATAACCAGTTATTCAATAAATACTGTTTTTATATCACAGCTCACCTTAATATAAAAATGAAATCGTCACATAATGAAAGCTTGTTTGTTTTTATGTTTCAAAAATATTTTTTAAAAAAATTAATTTTTTATTTTTTTACTTAAAATTAATATTTTTTTAGTATTTTTAGATCGTTTTGATGTATTAATATTAAAAATAATTTTTTAAAAAATATAAATTATTTCAATATATTTCTAAATAAAAAATACTTTAAAAAACAATTATTGTCACAATATCAACGTAACATATAACATAACAATTCCAAACACGCCGCGGCATGTTGATGCTAGCTATTGCTGATTTTTCTTTATGAGATTGCTGATTTTTGGTATTTTTAAATTGTTTTTATATGTTAATATCAAAAATAATTTTTTTAAAAAAATATATTTATTATTTTAATATATTTTTCACAGTATTAAACACAATATCAAACATAATATATATATATATATATATATATATATATATATATATATATATATATATATATATAAAATGAAAATAAAAAAAGTCGCTG
>Ga0307515_10014439_pt1 | contig 14641 bp, 6 predicted proteins | sample 17_EM_MG_FD_194513 | JGI IMG/M metagenome (GOLD analysis project Ga0307515, IMG submission 194513) | Populus trichocarpa ectomycorrhiza microbial communities from riparian zone in the Pacific Northwest, United States - 17_EM | ecosystem: Host-associated > Plants > Roots > Unclassified | place... | reverse complement strand
TCCTCACATTAATCTATTATTTCAAACATAACACAATTCATTTGGCATTCAACAAACCACAATCCCATAAAAATCCCCATAACATTAGGTCGAATAAACTCAAGTTCAAGATTTCCATTTTTGGTTGAATTCCATATTATGATGAGAATTTGGATCCTTTTAAAATTCTTCCCATTGACACTCTACCTAATTTTCTTTATACACATAAATACATCCATACCTAATTTACATAGAAAATGAATCAAAGTCTTATCTCCTTATTTCTTCTTCATTTGGCCGAATGCCTTTATTCATGGCGAGGGATGATTCCCTTTTTAATTATTCCAGATAAACATTTGCCCATTCATTTCATATCTATTATAACCTCATTCAACTCAAATTCCATAGCAATTAAAACAATTACGATCATCCTCTCATTTATATGTCTAGGCCGAATCTTTGCATTAAATGGAGGATATAATTTTCTTCAAGTTTTCTTTCAATTATCACTAGACCCAATCCTTTTTAATGTCTAAAAACATATATCCCGATCCGACGATTGGATTGATATCTTCAAGTTTTCAGGATCCATTTAAATATGCGGTTTGGTCATAAACTATCCGGTTTGTTTCTGCTTAAATCGCTAGTCTTTACCAAACTCCCATTGGGATGATATCTTTCACCAAGGTAGGAAAACATATTAATAGACTTCATGCAAAATTTCATCCCGATCCGACGATTGGATTGAGAGCTCTGCTTTCTAATGTAAAATTAATCAGTTCATGACTTTTCATCAACGATCCAAATTTTCTTGTTCAATCCTCACATAAAATAATATCAATTATCCTTCTAAACCTTTAAGGTCATTTTATTATTTTGGAATATATTCATTTTAAAATTTCTATCTTTATTTATTTATCGGGTATTATTATCGTTTCAAAGTAACGTCACTGATTTTTTAATCGATGCTTGCACCTTCAGTCCTGCCATTTTCATTGAATTATCCTTTATTAAAATGTATTCTTTATTACCTCACTTATTTCTTAGAAATATTTTTTCATTTCTCTCATTATTTTATCCATCAAAACACGTTACCAATTTCTCTGTATTTATGAATTCTAAAACAAAATTCATTTTATGGAGGTCATCCCCTCCATTATATATCACTTTCAGTCTTACGTTTACATGGCAGGTTATACATCCGCATATTTAAATCATAAATTTCCTAGGGTTTCACAATAAACCTCTTGTGTAGAATATGCATCGTTACAACATCTGGATGTAGATATTTTTTATTTTTACACTTCCTACATTGACACCTAACACCGCCTCTACTAAAATTTCTCAAAATAGATGTTGCAAAATTAATCAAACCCTGAACCCTATTACAATAATCCATCCTTTGCAATCCTTGTGGTGAATCTCGATACATCCATAAACAATCATTCATGATTTCTATCAAACCTCTATAAAATAATGTTGACAACATGTATTAATTAACTATGTTAAGTAAATAAATTTGCAGAAACATTGGTTTAACTTGAGATTATCCAACAAACTAATTAAAACTTCTCTTAAATATTCATTATCAATTATCAACGTCCATACAAATTTATACACACAAATTTATGAAAATTACAACTCTGCAATAACATTGATAAAAATTAAAACGGTCTCGTTAAACAAGCTATTATTTATTTCATCACAACACATCTAATTTGGTAATTCGACATAAGTTTCAATAGTTTACAAACAAATACAATTTTACAAAATCTAAAACAAACCATAATAAGTACAAAATTATACATTCATACTACAAGTTTGTTTGAGAAAAAACAATAAAACATGTACATACACTAACAAAAAACATATACTAAAAAACATTAAATAATAATAAAATTGATATTTTAATGTTAAAATTTAAAAAAAAAAGGATAGATTTACTTATAAAAAATAACAAAATCCATAATAAATTAGAACATGGATGTTGTGACTACAAAAGTTAAAGAAGAATGACTTGTGTTGAGAAGAGGGGGATATTATAGGGGGGTGGGTGTTTGCAGTTGGGGGGTGGGGCAGTTTGTTTAGATGCAGGTGTGGGGGAAGAATAAGGAGAAATAGGGAAGGGGAGGGAAGGGTCGGCAGCGTGGTGATATATTAACTTTTACCTATGGAATCACTGACATAATATTTTCTTCGGTGATTCCATCGGCGATTCTACCGGTGAAGGGGTCACTTTTGAATCCCTCGGTAATTTCGTTGGTATAATTGCCCGCAAAACTTCCACGTCATTGACCTGCTTTTTTTTTCTTCAAAATTATATATATTCTGTCTGTAATTCTGTCGGTATATACGACAGAATTATTCCGTCAGTATATACCGATAGAATTACTAAGGGATTTACATTAGTTGGTAATTATCACCACAAATTACGGATAGAAAAATTCTGTCGGTAATTCTGTTGGTTTTAGTTGAATTTCTTGTAGTGTTTCCAACAAGTTGAAACATAGCATGCCATGTAAGGCCTCATAGCCACATTGCTAGCCATACATTCATTCTTTTGAATTAAATGGGGGTTCAATTTGTATAGTATTGGTGCCTTAATATAGGTTAATTACAAGTCTGTGAAAGGATTAATTTGACTTTGAATTTTTAGATCTTTATATCTATAGGGGTTCACATTAGTTGTTATTAAAGTAAGGCTATAAAATCAAGTTATATCCCTTTATCTTTTAGTTTTTGCATTACTTCATTGTTGTCATCATCTAGAACCTAGTTGTGGCAAAAGTTTTTTTAAAAATTATTAATTATTTGGTTGTTTACAATTCAAAAAAATGAAAGATGAAAGAAATAGTACAAAAGACAAAAGGGAAAAATTAGGGTTTCACCATAAAAAATAGGGGTTTTCATCAAATCTTGGATTCGACAACTTAAATTTGAAAGTTCTTGATTTTTGGAATATCTTAATGACTTATATTTATTTTAGGATTATTTAGATATATTTTTGTTGGGTTATTTTTTAAAATTACAAAATAATTTCATAACGGGTAGTTTTTGTATCAATACTTTCTTTCTAATTAGTTTCAACTAAAGTCATATATATAATGTCTTTGCTTAATTTGAGTTATTGGAGTCTTATTTCATTTAGTTTTCTTATTTTTGTAATATTTTCTTGTGTCATTCACATTTTACACAAATTCATTTTGCTATTCATGATTTCATATTCATAGTTTCATATTGATTCTTTACTATTCTTTTATTTCTTTTTGAGTCTATTTATCATTTTGGATTGCATTGCTAAGTTGTTAATTTTTTTTATTTGTTATGAATTAATTCATTAAAGAACTGAATTTTTTTAGATTGAGTGGTAAAAGGTAAAAAATAAGCTTATTATAGTGAAAAGCCAAATATTTATATGAAACACAAGAGGAGTGACATCGTGTAAACACTTGAGGGAGTGTGTGAGGATATATTTTTCTTGCTATTAACATAATTTTTAGATCTCGACGATGTCAACCAAAAATAGATCATCACCACCAAAAGATAAGAATAATCCAGAATCAGGTTATTTGACTATGAAATAACAATTGGAGATTATAAACTTGAGGTTTTGAGAGGTTATGAATGAGATGACTGGATTGTGAACCGAAGTAGCTAGCCTTCGAGACAAGTTAGTCCATAAAGGTCTTGAGAGTAAAAGGCTTGCAAGACGAGTTATTTCACCTTTAAATGAGTCTATAGCTGAAAATACAAATGAGAAGGTCAATGATTTTAATCATGATCATAGCTTGAACAAATAAGAAGGATGGCTTTCTTGATGGTTTAGACATAAATTTAGGGAGTATTAAGATGAAGATTCTAGCTATTCAGGATAAAAACAATCTTAAAGCTTATTTGGAGTGGAAGAAGAAAGTACAGTTGATTTTACATTATCACCATTAATTTGAGTAAAAGGTAAAAATTATTGTTATTAAGTTTAGTATTATTGTTATTAAGTTTACTGTTATTGTTAATACCCATTTTGAGACCCCATATAAATATACAAAAAAAAATACAAAAGTTTAAAAAAAAAACCAAAAAATTGCAAAAAAAAAAAAATAGTTAAGGAGGATCAAAATATCCAAAGTTAAAAATTGACTGATAAAGGGCTTATTAACAAGAAAAATTCAATTTTGGAAGATAAATTCGAAATTGAGTGTTTGATAACTCAAATGGGATTTTTCAGGGTTTAATTGAATTTATTGTGGGTTTAATTCCAAGGAAAATTGGTTTTTGAATTCAATTTAGGCTTTAATTGGAAGAAATTAAAGTCTGGGGGTTGAATTGCAATTTTGAAAAGCTAATTTTGTCAAATTAAGGGTTTAATTGCATAAATATTGAATTTTAATAGGCAATTAGAGACTTGATTAAAGAAATTCAAAAACAAGGACCAAACCTTAAAAGGCGTGAGACTTAAATTAGCAAAATTAGAGGCTAAATTGAAGAAATTGAAAGTTTGATGGTCATTTGAGGGTCAATTTGCATAAATGGAGAACTAAGAACCTAATTGGAAAAGGTGTTAAACTTTAGAGCTGACAATTGAGTTTGACAAGGGTGAAATTGCATGAAATAAAAGTTGAGAGGCAATTACAGGTGCAATTAAAAAGAATTGGAAGAACAAAGATTAAATTGAAAATTTTCAAATCCCAAATTAAAAACCCTAATTTTTAGGGTTTAATCTAGATGATGCGTCGTTCGGCCACTATTTATCTTCTTCTTTAGTAGTTTTGGTTGATCAAGTAGGCATCTTTAGACGAATGAATGTGGTGTCTCTGACCACCTAAAATTGATTTAGGTAGGAAACGCAATGTAGATAGACTTGTAGATGATTGAAATGATATGAAAGCAATCTTGAGAAAGAGGTTTGTTCTTGTAAATTATTATAGAGAATTATTTCAGAAAATACAAAGTTTGGCTCAAGGGTCTAAGAGTGTAGAGGAATATCATAAGAAGATGGAGATTTTCATAATTAGAGCTAATGTTATGGAGGATAAAAAGGTTACAATGTCAAGGCTCTTGAATGGTTTTAATATAAAGATAACTAATGTGGTTGAATTACAACATTATGTTGAGCTACAAGATATGGTTTTATGGCTACCAAGGCAGAAAGGTAGTTAATAAGAAAGGGCATGCACGTCAAGAAAGTAATCTAGGTTCTTTTTTAGCTTAGAGACTAAATTATAAAAGAGAGGGGGTTATCCCATTAAAGCTGAATACCATTGATAGAAAATTCAAAACACCTAAAACATTTAAGATGGATTCAACCATTGAACAGAAAGGTAAAACCAAAACTCAAACTTATCTTAATCGTGATATTAAGTGTTTCAAGTGTTTGAGAAATAGACATATAGCTTCACAACATCCAAACAAATAGATTATGATTATGAAATTATAGGGGGAGATTGAATTTAATAGTGACAAATCCGAAGAGGATGAGATGTACCACTTGAGAATTGTAGTGATGTTGAGTATATAATTGATGGAAAGACTTTGGTGATTAGAAGATCATTTAAAGCTCATATTAAGGATGGTGATGTGAGACAATAAAGGAAGATTATATTTCATACTAAATGTCATATAAGTAATATGGTATGTAATATTACTATTGATAGTGAAAGTTGTATTAATATTGCTAGCGCTACACTTCTTTTAAATTTGAATCTGAACACAATAAAACATTAATGACTTTATAGACTTCAATGGTTGAATGAATGTGAGGAAGTAAGAGTTACTTAATAGGTTTTGTTTTGTTTTTCATTTGGAAAATGTAAAGATGAGGTTTTATGTGATATGGTTCTTATGTATGCTACTCATTTATTGTTAGGGTGTCCTTGTTAACAGAACCATTAAAGGTGTCATAAGAAGCTCAAAAATTTTAGAAGTCATACATACTAACATCTATGGACTATTTAATACTCACTTGAGAATGGCCAGAGATATTTTATCTTATTCTTTGATGACCATACTAGATTTATGTATCTTTATCTCTTATTTAATAAGAGTGAAGCACTTGATGCTTTTAAGTCCTCTAAGGCTAAGGTAGAGAAAAAAAAGAAAAAGACTATAAATATTGTAAGGTCAGATAAAGATGAAGAGTATTATGGTAAGTACATAGAAAAATGACAAATGTCAGGTCCATTTGCAAAGTTCATTGAAGGACAGAGCATTATTACATATTATATAATATCTGCCACACCACAACAAAATGATGTGATTCAAAGAAGGAATCGTACCCTTATAAACATTATAAGAAGTATGATTAGTAATTATAATCTACCATTATTCTTAGGAATGAAGCACTAAAGACTGTTGTGTATATTTTAAATAGGATTTCATCTAAAGTTTTGTTTAAGACACCTTTTGAATTATAGAAAGGATCAAAGCCTAGTTTAAATCATACACATCTATGTGGTTGTTTTATTGAGGTAAATATTTATAATCCTCAACTAAATAAATTAGACCTAAAAACAACTAGTGGTTATTTCATTGGTTATGCAATGAACTCTAAAGGGTATAAGTTTTATTGTCCTTCTCATAGTACAAGAGTAGTAGAGGCAAGAAATGCTACATTCCTTGAGGATCTTAATTTCAGTGGGAGTGATTTTCCTAGAATGATAGAATTTGAGAAAATACAAGATTTAACTGAGTTGTGTAAAGATAAACAACAAATGATTATTGTTCAAGAAAATCATTTATATAATTTTGAGCAATAACCAATTCAAGAGCAAGTAGTTCTTGATGAAGTAAACCTACAAGAGAAAGTTGAATTGAGTAGATCTTCAAGAACAAGGAGACTAGGTATTTCCAATGACTATTTTGTATATCTTCAAGAGTCTAACTTTGATGTTGTACCTAAAGATGATCAAAGTTCATTTTTACAAGCTATGAATGGATAAAACTCTGTTCCATGGTATAAAGCCATGAAGAAAGAAATGAAGTCTATGTCTTAAAATCAAGTTTATAACCTCATCGAATTACTTGAAGGATCTAAAAGTGTGGGCTATAAATAGGATTATAAAACCAAAAGAGATGCTTCTGGTAATATGAAGTAATATAAAACTTGACATGTTGTTAAGGGTTATACTAAAAAGGAAGACATAGATTATCATGAAACCTTCTCTCCAGTTTCTAAAAAGGACTCATTTAGAATAATAATGGCATTAGTAGCTCATTTTGATTTAGAGCTACATTAGATGGATGTCAAAACAACATTTCTAAATGAAGATGGATGTCAAAACAACATTTCTAAATGGAAATTTAGATGAAGAGATATTTATGAATTAACCTGAAGGTTTTTGTGATGACACATATAGCCACTTGTTTTGTAAACTAATGCAATCTATATATGGACTAAAGCAGGCCTCCCAACAGTGATATATTAAATTTTATAATGTTATAGTCTCATATGGTTTTATTAAGAACATTGTTGATCAATACATATACCTTAAGATTAGTGGGAGCAAATATAACTTCTTTGTCCTATATGTAGATGATATTCTTCTTGCAAGTAGTGATTTGGGTTTGCTACATGACATAAAACAATTTATTCTCAAAACTTTGATATGAAAGATTTAGGTGAAGTCTCTTATGTCATTGGCATAGAGATTTACAAAGACAAGTCTAAAATGATATTAGAACTGTCTTAAAAGGCCTATATTGAAATAGTTTTGGAAATATTCAGGGTGTCAAATTATGCACCTTTAGTAGCACCCGTTGTGAAAAGGTAGAAATTTAACCAAAATCAATTCCCACAAAATACATTGGAAAAATAGCAGATGAGTAACATTCCCTATGCATCTATAGTTGATAGTTTGATGTATGCACAAGTCTGTACAAAACCTAACTCGGTAATTGTAGTAGGAATATTGGGAAGGTTCTAGAGTAATCAAGGAATGGACCATTGAAAAACTGCTAAAAAAGTCATTAGGTACATATACGGAACCAAGGATTACAAGTTGACTTACAGACACACTAATCACTTTGAGGTGATTCGCTATTTAGACTCAGGTTTTACTAGTTATGTAGACACAAGACAATTTACTTTAGGTTACATTTTTCTTCTTGCTAGAGGAGTTGTATCTTGGAGAAGTACTAAGCAAACCATTGTTGACTCTTCTACTATGAAAGTAGAATTCATTGCATACTATGAAGCAACGACATAGGTGATCTAGTTAAGAAATTTTATTTCTGGTCTTAAAGTTGTCGATTCCATATCAAGACCAATAAAGATATATTATGATAATTTGGTTATAGTTTTTTTCTCTAAGAATAATAAGAATGGAAGCTGAAACAAGCACATTGACATGAAGTATCTCATTGTGAGAGGAAAAGTGAAGGAACATGAAGTGTTCATTGGGAATATTAGCACTGGGTTGATGATTGTAGATCTCATAACTTAAGCATTGTTGGCAAAATAATATATAGGTCATGCGGATCGTATGGGTCTAGCTAACCCATTTGATATTTAACTTCATTTTCTTTTAGTTGATTGTCTAGACAATTGTTATGTTATTCTTGGAGACTAAAGTGATGTTTTATGCACATAAAATATTATTTTCTATATCTATTGAGATATATAAAGTTGGACCCAAATGACTTATTAGAAATTCATTCATAAAGTTTATTTTCTCATTGAGTGCTTTATTCTAAGGAAGCAATGTATTGTAATACATGGAAGGAAGTACATGATTATAAAGTGTGACCGATATGATTTATTGTATTCTTGATTTAAGTGTAAGTGTTTCCATTTACTAGATATTTTGAAATCTAAAAAGATATTGTCATTTTTCAGGTGTTGTTATATAGACCAAGTGGGAGAATATTAGAAAAATATTTTTTAAGGTAGCCTATATGTCATGTAGATTTTCAATTAAATGACAATAAAAACTTAGAGCCCATTGGACTCTAGTAATGAGCTAAAAACATTTATGATGGATGAAGGTGTAAAATTATGTTATATATAAAGGGTCCCTAATCTAATCAAAGAGAGGTTAATGAAAAGTCTGTGTTTCTATCTACACAGAGAAACCCAAAAGTTTTGGCATAAATTAGAAGACTTTGTATTCTTGATAGCACTAAGATTTCCAAACAATTGCTTTAACACTTAATCAATCATGGCAAGAGGTGTGTATCCTATTAATTTTCTGCTATGTTTATATTTTTGGCATATTAAGATTATCTTATAATTTAAATAAGAAGTAAAGTTCTAAAAATTTAAATATGTGTAATGTGATTTTTTTTTTTAATAATAAGGACCCTTTGCTACACATCTAGGATTTGATCCAATATAGAAATTACTAGATGGTTGGCAAACACTACACTATGAGTCATATCTATTTTTTTTAAAACATATAAAAGAAACATCCAAGCGTTGCTAAAGTTTTTCTAGTAATTTTCTCTTATATCATACGAAGGTTGATTCAATGTGACTTGATTGACTTGAAGGGTCCAAAAGCAGCCCGAATGATTAGTAAAAATGGTTTGACTCACAAAAATTCATGATAACAACTTTTAAAAAATAATATTGAAAATGCAACATATTAGATTGATTTGGGTCAACTTGATTAACCTGCAAAATTCACAATGCAGAGCATGAGACCATGATAACCCCCATATAAATAAAATCAAAATAAATTATGAAGGTCTATTACAATCAACCCAGTGTTGAAGAATGAAAATGAAAAAAAATAATTAAAAAAAATCAACATTGGTTAACCTACCAAACTCATGACCCAGTTCATGAGACCGGGATAATCTCATAGAAAGTAAACATAAACAATTACTTGATTCAACCCGGGTTAACCTGCTAAACTCGTGATCAAGGTCATAAGACTATGATAACTTTATAGAAAGTAAATCAAAACAAATTATAAAGCCCAAATCAATTGTTGAATGATAAATTTTTTTTTAAAAAAAGCAATCTAGAAACAAGACACAATAGAAATTATTAACCTACAAAACATATGACCTGAGTTATAAGATCAGGATAACCTCATAGAAAGAAATACAAAATAAATCGTGAACCATCATTCCTAAGCAACCTAATGCTTAAAGGATGAGATTAAAAAAATGCCAAATAAAAATAGACAAAAACAAATCGAGTCAACTGGGTTAACACGTTAAACCCGCGACCTGAGTCATAGAACCAAGATAACCTCATACAAAGCAAACCAAAATAAATCATGAAGCTTAATTTCTTATCAACTCAATGTTGAATGATAGAATTGAAAAACAAATGCTAAAAAAAGGGAAAAAAAAAACTTGAGTTAACTGAGTTAATTCGTTAAACTCGTGACACTAGTTATGAGACCAATCTAACCACGTATAAAGTAAACCACAATAAATTATGAAGTTTAATTTTTAATAAACCAAATGTTAAAATATAAAATTAGAAAAATAAAAGAATCAAATAGATAAAAAAACTATTAAATTTAAAAGAGATTTGTGAGGTGGTGTGTAGTAAAAACACTACCTTTGTTAATTGATGGTGTGATAAATACATCACACACTTAAACAAAATGGAGTTTGTTGTCGTTTTTCGAGGAATTTAAATAATATTTTATGGAATAATTTGTTGACTAAAATAAAATAAAATAAAAATCTTTTCAAACAGAAATAATAATAAGTATGGCTCTCATAGAACTAGATCTACTGATGTTTTTACACTATGCTCCTTCCTCGTATTTAAATAGAAAAAATGACTATTCAATTAAAACAATTTAAACATTCTAAAAATAGGGTTATATATAAAGAAAGCATGTGTATAGAGACAAACTCTAAATTACAATGAAAATAGCTTTGTATTTTTAAATTGCAATGATGGAGAAAGTCTAACTTAAAGCCTAAAGTATTACAATTACAATTATAATTTCAAGGTAAACTAAAAAAGTTGGTGGTTTTACCATAGATTTTATCACTATACATGCTTTTAACTTTTATTATGAATTACAATAATGGCAAAATTTATTTTATTTTTTTTGTTATGGTCATTAAACTCTTTTTTGTAATTGCATCCTTGTGAACTAATTTGGATATTTTCTGAGTTTATGGTCTTTATCCTTATATGTTATAATATTTATAAGTTCTTGTTAGATTTAAAAATTTTGTTGGAGACTAATTTAGTAAAATACAATTTGGAGTTGTAGTAGAGAGACATAATTAATAATAAAAAAAAAGATACCAAATTGAAAATAGAATAAAATTGCTTGTCTAATCTCAAATTCATGGAAAAAATTGACTCTTTTTTTGTTTCATATAAAATCCCTTTTGTTTTTAGAATTTTAGTTTTGATCTAAAACATCATTTTATTTATTTTTCAATTTTTGAGTTTAAGATATTAGAGAAACAAATAGTTGGAAAATTGTTAAAGATAGAGAAACTTCTTGATTGGCCACATTCCAACAAAAATAAAAAAAATATTTTAATATCAACATGTTCAATTTTATGAGTTCAGTTTCATTTAGGTGTTTTTTTTAGCCTTCATCTTGCCAAAACAATAAATTGGGTCGTACGAGAATTTTAAGATTTAGATTAATTTTTCTTTTTTTGACCAATTCAATGTCGATTAAGGAATAGATTTACGTTTATCGATGTTTTCCGAGTGTTTCTTATTTTTTTTTCAATTGAAAAAAAAGAGGTTAAAATAGGGTTTTTAGATTATAAAAGTCAAACCTTGATTTTCTGTTAACTTGAGGTGGTTGGAAAGTCATCTTGTAGACAACGTTTCATCGGTTATATTTGAAAAAACAAATAATTAGATGGGAAACTTTTTTTTTTTTTTGAGAAAAACAATGGAAGAACAACATGTCATTCACCTGATTAACAAAAAAAATTTAAATAAAAAAAGGACTAGACTTGCGGGCTTGGCCTTACCGATCCACTCCAGCCTACCTTTCTCTGTTTAATGAAGCCCTTTTATTTTTTTTCTTATATTTTATTTATAATTCATTTAAATAAAATAACTAGAAATATATTTAGGATATGATTCCATTAAATGACATTAAATTTTTAATTTATTTCAATTAAGCTTATAATTTTTTTAATAATATTAAAAAACTCTCTTTTTGTATAGATATTCATAATTACTTTTTCTTCTTAAATTTTAATCAAAATAAATTATTATGAATAAATAAATTGAATTTAATATGTTATTTCGCTAAACATCTTTCAGCTTGACATTTATTTTAAAATCAGATTCTAGCTTCTTCTTCTTTTTTATAATTTTAATAATTATTTTGTTAATTATTATATGTGAACCTATGATGTAGATTTTTTTATATATTTATGGTCATGAATATTCTATGAAAATAAAATTGAAGTTATTATAGTATCATAAATATATTATTTAATTTTTGTTGCTTTTTATTAAATAAACTAATTTCTTTCAACATTTGTTTTTGTCAAAAATATTAAAAAAATTAGATGAATATCTTTTATAATACATAATTAATTAGAAATTAGATTCTATGAAGTTTTTTTGGTAGCGTGCAAGCTTTATATTAGTTTCTTTTTTAATACATTCATGTAAAACTTATCAAATATTTTTTTTTTATTTTTTTTTATCAAAACTTGATTATATGGTTCTAATACACTCATTTATTAGAGTATTTAATTCTCGAATTATTTTAATAATTGTACGCATTAACTTTTGAGGTCATAATTAGCTCATGTTTTTTCGAGTGTTTGGTGCTGTGATTGGACAATGTTTTTTTTTAAAATTATATGTTAATATAAAAAAATAATAAAAAAAAGATATTATTTTAATATATTTTCAAGCAAAAAATATCTTGAAGAGCAACATCTGCCATAGTTTGAAAAAAAAAATTCTCTCTTTTTAAATGCTAAGTTTAAAGATGGGAAAGAATTAACTTCAAAACTTTTATTTGAGAATCTGTCATAAATACAGGTTTAATTTACTTAAGAACTCAAACTTGGAAGTCTTAAATTAGGATTAATAATCAAACTTTTTTTTTTCTCTATTATTATTAAATTAGAATTAATAATCAAACTTGGAAGTCTATTATTATTGAGAATCTGTCATAAATACATGTTTAATTTAATTCTATTATTAAATTAGAATTAATGATCATTAGAATTAATATCTTGATGAATGTTAAACATCTACTTATCATAAAACCAAATCTGTATTTTTGAACAGATAAAACTCAATATATAGATCCTGCAGCGTGTTGAAAATGTCACTCCAAGGTTTGTTTTCGAGTGTTTTGTTGTGTTAAGGATTTGTGACAATGGAACGAATACGAATATGAAAGCTTTGTTGCTACCTTCATTAGTGAATAAATCTAGTTCAAATATTTATTATTTTAAAAAAAAATTTATTAAGTTTAAATATCTTATGTTTTAGTTCCTTTTACCTCGTTTTTGAAAAAAAAAAAAGGAAAATGGATAGTACTTTTTATTCTATACTAATTGGAAAATAATAAAATAAATTATATTGATTTTGTAAAATATTCTCTAAGATGATTTCATTTCTTGGTGGTTCTTTGTGATCATAGATAGCAGTTAGACCAAGATTATTATCCTTATAATAGGTGTCGTAACACGAAAATAAAAATGATGTATTTTTGCAATATTTTATTCTAATATATGGATTTTCGGGTGGGCAGGATTCAGGTACTATTTGATATTGTATTAGTAACTATGTTTTAAAATATGTTTTTGTTTAATAATATAAAAAAAAAATATTTTTTAATTTTTTAAATTTTATTTTTAATATTAGTACATGAGCACATAAATTTAAAAACATTAAAAAATTTAATTTTAAACAATTTAACAAAAAACATTTTCAACAAACACGCAGCGAGCAAGTTACACTATCAAACAAGTTCTAAATATCATTTTGTCTTCTGCAACTAAAGATATATTTCAATTTGTTTCATTTTCTTCAAAGTTTTCTATAATAAAATAAAAGTTAAAGAAGGAAGAGTATGTATCATTGGAGAAAGAAAATACTTTTTTCTAAATATTAAAACACCCCAAAGCATTAACTTCGCATTAACTCTAATTTTTTTAATATACGACTAAAGTGAGGTGAGAGTCTAACTAGTGTATTCCATGAGAAAACCCCTGTACAATTCTAGGTACAAAATCCAATTCCTTTTTCAAGATGCAAAATAATTTAAGTAGGAAAAAGAATTCTGGAATTGTAATAGTAATGATTTCATTAACAATTTTCAAAAAAATTGTTGGGATGTCGCGGTCGCATAAATTAATTATCTTAACTTCAAGCACAACAAACAAGATAGGGCTATTCATACATTGTTTTTCATTTTTCAATTTATTTCATACATTGATTGGTACAGCTATTCATATTTATATTATGACAAACGTTTGCTATGATACATTAAAAATTTTGATTAAAAAATAGCTCTTTGAATAGCTTATGGAACCTTTTATAGGTGAGATCTCATTTGTACGTGCATGTATATATATATAAAGGAAACATCAAAACATGGTCATAAACTTCTATAGCATATTTTATGTGCCAAAAAGATGCCCTTTTCTTCTTATAAAATTAGAAGCATGTAGAGTGCCTCCTCAAGCATCTTTCTTGGCCAACTCTCTTTATTCTCCGCTCTCTTTGATCTTTCTCAGTTCATGCGAA
>Ga0307515_10014438_pt1 | contig 14642 bp, 10 predicted proteins | sample 17_EM_MG_FD_194513 | JGI IMG/M metagenome (GOLD analysis project Ga0307515, IMG submission 194513) | Populus trichocarpa ectomycorrhiza microbial communities from riparian zone in the Pacific Northwest, United States - 17_EM | ecosystem: Host-associated > Plants > Roots > Unclassified | place... | reverse complement strand
AAGTACAACGGCAAGTGGATCGCCGCCCCGGTGAACGTGCACTCGACCAACTGGGTCTGGGCCAACAAAGAGGTGCTGACCAAGGCCGGCGTGACGACCATGCCGACCAGCTTCGACGAGTTCATCACCGCGGCCGAGAAGGTGCAGAAGGCCGGCTTCGTCGCGCTGGCCCACGGTGGCCAGCCCTGGCAAGACGCCACCCTGTTCGACAGCATCGTGCTGACCACCGGCGGCATCGACTTCTACAAGAAGTCCATGGTGCAGAAGGACAAGGCGGCGCTGGGGTCGCCCACCATGCTGAAGGTGTTCGACCGCATGAGCCAGCTGCGCAAGCTGGTCGACAAGGACTTCTCCAACCGCGACTGGAACCTCGCCTCGGCGATGGTCATCAGCGGCAAGGCCGGCTTCCAGATGATGGGCGACTGGGCCAAGGGCGAGTTCATCAACGCCAAGAAGAAGCCCGGTGTGGACTTCATCTGCATGCGCTTCCCCGGCACGCAAGGCATGGTCAGCTTCAACTCCGACCAGTTCGCGATGTTCAAGGTCGGCGCCGACAAGTCGGCCGCGCAAGTCAAGATGGCCAGCGCGGTGATGGACCCGTCGTTCCAGTCGGCCTTCAACGTGGTGAAGGGCTCCGTGCCTGCACGCACCGACGTGCCCGACACCGCCTTCGACGACTGCGGCAAGAAGGGCATCAAGGACCTCGCTGAAGCCAACAGCAAGGGCACCCTGGTCGGCTCCATGGCCCACGGCCACGCCGTGCCGGCCGGCATCAAGAACGCCTTCTACGACGTTATCACGCGCCACTTCAATGGCCAGATCGACAGCAAGGCCGCCGTGAAGGAAATGGTGGCCGCGGTCGATAACTGACCCGGTGCCTCGCGAAGCAGGCCGGCCTGGCTGCTGCGCACTTTCGACTCTTGCCTATCACCGCTTGATCGGGGGCACGCCACCGTTCGCCCTGAGGTATCGAAGGGCAGCGCGTGGCTCCCTTCGATAGCTCGGGGTGATCGGAATGCAACCTCGGCCCGAACGGACTGTGACTCTCCGCGCATGAAAGCTCCCCTCATCGCCAAGGCCGTGCTGTCACCCAGCGTGCTGCTGATCGGTGCCTGCGTCTACGGCTACATCGCCTTCACCGGCTGGCTCTCGTTCACCGCGTCGACCATGATGACGACGCTCACCTATTCCGGCCCCGAGGCGTACGTGCGCCTGATGGGGTTGAACAACTGGCTCCTGTCGGTCAAGAACCTCGGCATCTTCGCCACGCTCTACATCGTGGGCTGCGGCATCCTCGGCCTGCTGCTCGCCGTGCTGATCGACCAGAAGATCCGCGCCGAGTCCGGCTTTCGCTCGATCTTTCTCTACCCGATGGCGCTCTCGTTCATCGTCACCGGCACCGCCTGGAAGTGGCTGATGGACCCGAGCATCGGCCTCGAGCGCTCCATGCACGCCATCGGCTGGGACAGCTTCGCCTTCGGCTGGGTGAAAGACAGCGACCTCGCCATCTACTGCGTGGTGATCGCCGCGGTATGGCAAACCTCGGGCTTCGTGATGGCGCTCTTTCTCGCTGGCCTGCGCGGTGTCGACGCCGAGGTGGTGAACGCTGCGCGGCTCGATGGTGCACGCCCCTGGCGCATCTACCAGCGCGTGATCTTTCCGCAGCTGGGCGCGAGCTTCATCTCGGCCTTCGTGATCCTGGCGCACATGTCGATCAAGTCCTACGACCTCGTCATCGCGCTCACCAACGGCGGGCCGGGCCGGGCCAGCTGGTTGCCGTCTCTCTTCATGTACCAGTACACCTTCACCCGCAATGAGATGGCGGTGGGCGCGGCCAGCGCCGTGCTGATGCTGATCGCCATCGCGATCGTTGTGATCCCGTACATCTTGCGCGAAACGCGCGGCGAGGGTCGCCATGTCTGAACGAAGCTTCTCCACCGTGTGGCCACGCGTGCTGCTCTACACGCTGCTGGTCTTCTTCGCACTGCTGTTCGCGATGCCGCTGTACGTGATGCTCGTCAATTCGGTGAAGCCGCTGGACGAGATTCGCGCCGGCGACATGATGGCCTGGCCACACGAACTCACCTTCCAGCCCTGGCACGACGCCTGGAGCCTGGCGCAGATCGGAGTGCAGGCCACCGGCCTCAAGCCCTACTTCATCAACAGCTTTTTGATGGCGATCCCCGGCGTGGCCATCTCCACCGCCATCGGGGCGCTGAACGGCTACGTGCTCACGCAGTTCCGCTTTCGCGGGTCACACGTGGTGTTTGCGCTGCTGATGTTCTCGGTGTTCATTCCGTTCCAGATCGTGCTGATTCCGATGGCGCACACGCTGGGCATGCTCCATCTGGCCGGCACGGTGCCCGGGCTGATTCTGGTGCACGTGGTCTACGGCATTGGCTTCACCACCCTCTTCTTCCGCAACTACTACGCCGCATTCCCGGGCGAGCTGGTTCGCTCGGCGCGCATGGACGGTGCCGGCTTCTGGCGCCTTTTCTGGCGGCTGCTGCTGCCCAACAGCGGGCCGATCATCGTCGTCTCCATCATCTGGCAGTTCACCAACATCTGGAACGACTTCCTGTTCGGCGCTTCGTTCAGCGACTACAGCAGCTTCCCGATCACCGTGGCGCTCAACAACCTGGTGAATTCGAGCACCGGGGTCAAGGAATACAACGTGCACTTCGCCGCGGCCTTCATCGCCGGAGCGCCCACGTTGGCCGTCTACATCCTTTCCGGCAAATATTTCGTTCGTGGCCTCATGGCCGGTTCCGTCAAAGGCTAAAACAACATGGCAGATCTGGCCCTTCGCGGCATCCACAAACTCTTCGGCACCGTGCGCGTACTGCACGAGATCGACATCCACTTGCCCGACGGCGAGTTCCTCGTGCTGGTCGGCCCGTCGGGCTGCGGCAAGAGCACGCTGATGAACCTGATCGCCGGGCTCGAAGAGCCCAGCGGCGGCAGCATCGAACTCGGAGGCAAGAACATCACCAACGTCGGCCCGGCCGATCGCAATATCTCGATGGTGTTCCAGTCGTACGCGCTCTACCCGAACATGACCGTCGCGGCCAACATCGCCTTCCCGCTCGAGATGCGCGGCGTGCCCAAGGCCGAGCGCGACAAGACGGTGGCCTCGGTCTCGTCGACGCTGCAGATCGGCCACTTGCTCGACCGCCGGCCACGCCAGCTCTCGGGCGGCCAGCGCCAGCGCGTGGCGATCGGTCGGGCACTGGCACGCCAGCCGCAGCTCTTCCTGTTCGACGAGCCGCTCTCCAACCTCGATGCCAAGCTGCGCGTCGACATGCGAGCCGAGATCAAGCGTCTGCACATGCGCACCGGCGTGACGACCATCTACGTGACGCACGACCAGGTCGAGGCCATGACGCTCGGTTCGCGCATCGCGGTGCTCAACGGCGGGCGCATCCAGCAGCTCGCCACGCCGCTCGAGATCTACACCCGGCCGGCCAACCGCTTCGTGGCCGAATTCATCGGCTCGCCATCGATCAACATGTTCGAGGCCACGCGAGACGCCTCCGGTGCCATGCGCCTGCCCGATGGCGCGGTGATCGGCGAGCTGGCCCAGGGGCCGACCGGCAAGGTGGCCGTGGGCGTGCGGCCTGAAGACCTGTCGATCCGCGACGACGGCCAGCTGCAGGGCCGCATCTCGCTGGTCGAGCCCACCGGGCCGGAGACCTATGCGCTGATCGACCTGGGCCACACCGAGATCACGGTGCGCATGAGCGGCCTGCCGAACGTGGAGCTCGGCGCCGCCGTGCGGGTGCACGTGCCGCCGGCTTCCATCCACGTGTTCGCGGCCGACACCGGCCTGCGCCTGAACTGAAGGAGCCGCCATGCGTTGGGGATTCATCGGAGCCAGCAACATCGCCGAGCGCGTCATCGCCTCGCTGCGCAAGCTGCCGGGCCAGGAGCTGGTCGGCATGGTGTCGCGCGGCGCCGAGCGCGCTAAAGAGTTCGCGGCAGCGCAAGGCCTGGCGCAGGCACACACCGACCTCGCAACCTTCTTGCGTGAAGGCCGCTTCGACGCCGTCTATATCAGCTCGACCAACGAGCAGCACTACGCGCAGACATTGGCCTCGCTCGACGCCGGCTGCCATGTGATGTGCGAGAAGCCGCTCGCGATGAGCGTGGACGACGCGAACCGCATGGTGGCCGAAGCCGCGGCACGCAAACTCGTGCTGGCCACGAACCACCACCTGCGTGCATCCGACTGCCACCGCCAGATGCGCGAGCTGATCGCCAACGGCGCGATCGGCCGGGTGCATGGTGCGCAGGTGTCGCACGCGGTCTATCTGCCGCCGCACCTGCAAGGTTGGCGGCTCGACAAACCCGATGCCGGCGGCGGCGTGGTGCTCGACATCCTCGTGCACGACGTCGATGTGCTGCGCTTCCTGCTGCAGGCGGAGCCGCGGCGCATCCACACCAGCGTGTCGCAGATCGGCCTCGGCCAGGGCGAGGTCGAAGACAGCGCGATGAGCGTGATCGAATTCGATGGTGGCCTGCTCGCGCAAGCCCACCAGTCCTTCGTCGCGAAGCACGCGATCACGCGGCTGCATGTGCTGGGCACCGAAGGCAACCTTTACGCCGAAGCCTCGATGACCTCGGCCGGTGCCGGCCGCCTGTGGATTCGCGACGCGCAAGGCGAACGCGAATTGCCGGTGCAGACCGTCGACTTGTATGGCGAAGGCTTCGCCGCCTTCATTCGCGCCTGTTCAGGTCAGGGCACACCACTCGCCACCGGCACCGACGGCGCACGTTCGATGGCGGCAGCGTTGGCTGGCCTGGCCAGCGCCCGCAGCGGCGGCCGCGAAACCATTGCCTGACAACCCCACCCACCTCGATGTTGGAGGACTGAACCATGGAAGCCTGGATGAACAATGTGCCCGCCGCCGTGCGGGCCACACAACGCCAACTCAGGGCCGAGGTGCCCGACTTGGCCGGCCGCCACGCGCTGCTCAGCGAAGCACTGAACGACGAGGTGAGCGCCGTGCGCGCCGAGCAGGCGCAGGGCGGCGCGGTGCCTGAGCTGCGTTATGCCGACGTGATCAACGGCATGGTGGCGCCGGCGCAGATCGCGCGCATCAAGCGGCGCGGCTGCGTGGTGATCCGCGGCGTGTTCGACCCGGCGCAGGTGAACGAATGGAACGACTCCATCGTGCGCTACATCGACGACGTTCGTTACCTCGAGCGCATGCCCGAGAAGGCCGGGCTCGACAAATACTTCAGCGCACTCGGCTCCAGCAAGCCGCAGATCTTCAGTCTGTACTGGTCGCGCGCGCAGATGGAGGCGCGGCAGCACCCGAACCTCGCCGCCACGCGGGCCTGGCTCAACCACCTGTGGACCTTCGAGAAGAATGGCAAGCGCTACTTCGACCCCGACCGCCAGTTCAACTACGCCGACCGCATCCGCCGCCGCCAGCCGGGCGATTCGACGCTGGGGCTCTCGCCGCACTCCGACGGTGGCTCGGTCGAGCGCTGGTGCGAGCCGACCTTCCGCCACGTCTACCGCGAAGTGTTCAAGGGCGACCCGATGGCCTTCGACCCCTTCGATGCCGAAGGCCGCACCACCACGCGTGAGATCCCGTCGCCGGCCGTGTGCTCGGCCTTCCGCACCTTCCAGGGCTGGACGGCGCTAACGAAGCAAGGCCCGGGCGATGGCACGCTCCGGCTCATTCCCATCGCGAAGACCACGCCGTGGATGCTGCTGCGCGCGCTGCAGCCCGACGTGCCCGAAGGCGACCTGTGCGGTGCGCAACCGGGCCGCGCACTCGGCGCCTCGCCGCAATGGCACCCCGAGCTGCTGGCCGGCCTGGTGCCCATTCCGCTGGTTGGCCCGGGCGACACCGTGTGGTGGCACTCCGACGTGATCCACGCCGTGGAAGACCAGCACGGCGGCAGCGGCTACAGCAACGTGATCTACATCGGCGGCGCGCCCTGGTGCGACAAGAACGCTGCCTTCGCAGAGAAGCAGGCCGCTGCCTTCGTGGATGGCCGCAGCAGCCCCGACTTCGCGCCCGAAAACTACGAAGTCGGCTTCGAAGGCCGTGCCCACCCCGAAGACCTGACATCGCTCGGCCAGATGCAGATGGGCTTGCGCCCGTGGTCTTGATTCATTTCTCGTCCCCAACGACCATGCCCGATTTCCGCAGCCCCGAGTTTCTGCTCGGCCACATCCGCCACACGCTGGCCTTTTACGACGGCCGTTGCCTCGACCCGACGGGCGGCTTCTTTCATTTCTTCAAGGACGCCGGCACGGTCTACGACAGGCGCACGCGCCACCTCGTCAGCAGCACCCGCTTCGTCTTCAACCATGCCATGGCCTACCGGCGCTTCGGCGACGCGGCCTATCAAGAGGGTGCTCGCCACGGCTTGCGCTTTCTTCAGCAGGCACATGCGCAACCGCAAGGTGGCTACGCGTGGCAGGTGTCGTGGGACGGGCAGCGCGCCACTGTGCAAGACGGTACCAACCACTGCTACGGCCTGGCCTTCGTGCTGCTGGCGCATGCCCACGCGCTGATGGCCGGCATCGAAGAAGCACGTGCCGGCATCGCAGAGACCTTCGCGCTGATGGAGCAACGCTTCTGGGAGCCCGCGCACGGCCTCTACGCCGACGAAGCCACGCCCGACTGGCAGGTGGGCTCGTACCGCGGTCAGAACGCCAACATGCACAGCTGCGAAGCGATGATCGCGGCCTTCGACGCAACCAAGGAGCCGCGCTACCTGCAACGCGCGTTGACGCTGGCCGAGTCCATCACGCAGCGCCAGGCGGCACTGGCCCGAACCGACCTCGGCGACCTGGTGTGGGAACACTACCGCGCCGACTGGTCGGTCGATTGGGACTACAACCGCGACGACAAGACGAACATCTTTCGGCCGTGGGGCTTCCAGACCGGGCACCTCACGGAATGGGCCAAGCTGTTGATGCAGCTCGAAGCGCATCTGCCGGCTGACCAGCGGCACGCGTGGCTGCTGCCGACGGCGCAGCGCTTCTTCGATACCGCCATGCGTTTTGGCTGGGACGTAACGAACGGCGGGCTGGTCTACGGCTTCGCGCCCGACGGCCAGGTCTGCGACGCCGACAAGTACTTCTGGGTCCAGGCCGAAAGCTTCGCCGCTGCCGCACTGCTCGCGCTACGCACCGGTGACGACGCGTACTGGACTTGGTACGACAAGCTGTGGACCTACAGCTGGGCCCACATGGTGGACCACCAGCACGGTGCCTGGTACCGCATCCGCACGCCGGACAACCGCGCGTACTCGGATGAGAAGAGCCCGGCGGGCAAGACGGATTACCACACGATGGGAGCTTGCTACGACGTGCTGCGGGGCTTGGGTGCCTGACCCGTTCGGCTGGGCCCGTCGACAAATTGAGGACACCACGTGACAGTGCGCCACATCGTCTTGCTGAAATTCCGCCCCGAAGCGCGCGAGGTCGACATCGCGCAAGTCGAATCCGCCTTCGCCGCCCTCGCCTCGCAGATCACCGAAGTGCAAAGCCTCGAATGGGGCACCAACTCGAGCCCCGAAGGCCTGGACCACGGCTTCACCCATTGCTTCACACTGGGCTTTGCCGATGCGGCAGCACGCGATACTTACCTCGTGCATCCTCGCCACCAGGCCTTCTCGGCCCTCGCCCACCCTCATCTCGCCGATGTGCTGGTGCTCGACTACGACACTGCCGCAACCGAACGCCCATGACCGACAAGACCCAACTCCAGGCCGACATCGCCAAGCTCATCGAACAGGACCGCAGATTGCAACTGCCGACGCTCGACGCCGAGATCGCCTGGGCGCTGGGCAGCCGCTTGCGCGACACGGCGTTGGCCCGCCAGGCCGCGGTGACGATCGAGATCCGCATCGGTGCAGAGACGGTCTTCTTCCACGCCATGCGCGGCACCGCACCGGCCAACGCCGACTGGGCTCGCCGCAAGCGCAACCTGAGCGAGCTGCTCGACCAGAGCAGCTACCTCATCGGCCGAGAACTCGCGCTCGAGGGCAGCACCATCGAGGAGAAGATGGGCCTGGCGACACGCGACTACGCGGCACACGGCGGCAGCGTGCCGCTTCGTGTGAACGGCACCCGCTTCGGCACCGTCACCGTCTCGGGTCTGCCGCAGCGTGAAGATCACCTCATGGTGATCGAACAGCTCGCGCCGTTGGCAGGCGTTTCACTGGCCGAAATCGCATTGGCCTGACACGTCAGCGTAGTCCTACGCGGGGTCGCTTATTCCGCCTACATCGGGGGTCGCAGATGACCCCTCGACCAGCGATGCTGTGCCCTGGAAACTTGACACCAGATGGTGATCGGTTGTCGATCGCAAAGGACCTCCAATGCTCAAACAAGCAACCCTTGGCCAACCCCTTGCCGCTCGCTCACCCGAGGGCGTTCATTCCACGATTCCCGCGGGTCCATGCTGGATCCTTGAAGGCATGTCGTGGGTCACGGTGTTCTGGAACGGCGAAAGCGGGCGACAGTCCGCCGGCGTGCCGATCCGCGACTACAACGCCTATGTGTCGCGCGGGCTCATCAACGATGTGGCGCCGCGCAACACGCAGCCGTCGCTGCTGTCCCGCTCGCTGAACCTCGGGGGCCGAAGCGCCACGGCGCTTCAGCACTGACCCGAAGAATCGGCCCCGGCGCCGCTCAGGCGCTGGTTCTTGCCTCGGCCGCGACAGGCCGCTCACGCAACCATTTCTCGATGCACGACAGCAAGGCCGTGGGATCGGCCGGTTTGACGAAGTGGTGGTCAAAGCCAGCCGCTTCGGCGTTGAGCCGGTCTTCCCGCTGGCCGTAACCCGTCAGCGCGACCAGCAAGGCATCGCGGCCGATCGGCGACTGGCGAAGCCGCTGCGCCACCTCATAGCCATCGAGCACCGGCAGGCCGATGTCGAGCACGAAGACCTGGGGAGCAAACAGCTCCGATGCCACCAGCGCCTCGGCACCATCGGCCGCGGTGCGCACCTCGTGCCCGCCCAATTCCAGAAAGCTCGCGACGCTCTGCGCCGCGTCGCGGTTGTCGTCGACCACCAGCACGCGGCATGCCGGCAGCGCCACTGAATCGAGCGCGGCCGGTGCCGAATCGCCGCCCGACACAAGTCCGACGCAAGGCAGCCGCAGCGTGAACTCTGAGCCCCGGCCGACGCCTTCGCTGGCGGCTTCGAGGCGGCCGCCGTGCATCTCGGCCAGGCGACGCGCGAGCGTCAGGCCCACACCGAGACCGCCTTGCGCGCGGTCGAGCCCGCGCGTGCCCTGGGTGAAGAGGTCGAAGATGCGCGGCAGCAGTTGCGCATCGATGCCCATGCCGTGGTCGCGTATCCGGATCACCGCGCCCTGCCCGTCGAAGCTCGCGTGCAGCTCGATCGAGGTGCCGCGCTCGCTGTACTTCGATGCGTTGTTCAGCAGGTTGGAGACGATCTGCGCCAGCCGCGCAAAGTCGCCTTGCAGGTACATCGGCTCGGACAGCGGTACCACGCGCAAGGTCTGGTCGCGCGCGTCCATGAGGGGTTGCGCCGTTTCCACGCTCTGGCTGATCACCGCGTTCAGGTCGACCTTCTCGCGGGCCAGCACGATCTTGCCCTGGCTGATGCGCGCCACGTCGAGCAGCTCGTCGATCAGCCGCGTCATCTGCCGCACCTGCCGCACCATGATGTCGGACGCACGCTCGAGCTTGGGGTCGGGCGGTGCAATGCGGCGGATGACTTCGAGCGCCGTGCGAATCGGCGCAAGCGGGTTGCGCAGCTCGTGCGACAGCATGGCGAGGAATTCATCCTTGCGGCGGCCGGCCTCCTGCAGCTCCGTCTCGGCCGCGCGGCGTTCGACGATCTCGCTTTGCAGGCTGCCATAGAGCGTGGCGTTCTCGAGCGCCGACGCGGCGCGAGCCGCCAGGTCGTCGAGCACGCGCCAGTCGACCGGGTGGTTCAGCGTGTCGGTGGCAACGAACATCGCACCGAGCAGGCGGTCGCCGTTGAGCAGCGGCAAGGCGGCCGCGGCGCGCATCGGGCTCGCCCAGTGCTCGGGCGCCAGGCCGAAGGCCATGGCATCGAGCGCCGGCAGCGTGGCCGCATCGAGATCGACGCGCGTCCTGCCCAGGGATGCATTGCTCAGCGCGTTGCGCACCACGTCGCCCAGGCGAGTGATCTGCATGCCCGTCAAGCCGTTCGAACTCGCCACCAGCACGTCGCCGCGCGAGGCGCCTTCGTCGGTCATCACCACCGCCACCGAGGCCAGCTGGGGCACCAACAGCTTGGCAAGCTCCTGCATGGCCACGCCGGCCTGCAGCGAGCTGTTCAGCACATGGCTCGCACCGGCCAGAAACGCAGAGCGGCGGTCGCTGTCTTCGGCCGCCTTGCGGGCCGCCTCGGCGGCAACGATCGCGGCGCGGGCGTCGGCTTGCCGCCTGATCTGGCGCTGCAGCGCGAACAGCCGCACGAACACCCGCACCTTGCTGCGCAAAATGTGCGGCACCACCGGCGACTGGATGTAGTCGACGGCGCCCAACGCATAGCCGCGCTCGGTCTGCATCTCGTCGGCGTACGAGGTGATGAAGATGATCGGCGTGTCGACCGCCCGCTTGTACTGGCGGATCATTGCCGCCGTCTCGAAGCCGTCGATGTCGGGCATGTTGACGTCGAGCAGGATCACCGCGAACTCGCGGTGCAGCACCTCGCGAAGCGCCTCGCGGCCCGAACGCACGAACACAAGCTCCTGGTTCAGCTCTTCGAGCACGGTGCCGAAGACGAGCAGCTTCTCCGGCAGGTCATCGACGATGAGGATGCTGACGCGGTCTTCGGTGTCGCGCGCCGACGCGTCGCCCAGCCGTCTGGCGGGGGCGTCCCCCAACGAGCCTGGACCCGAGAGGTCGTTCATTTGGACAGCCAGCCGCGCATCACGACCAGCAGGTACGCCGTATCGACAGGCTTGGAGAGATAGTCCCAGGCCCCGGCATCGATGCACTTCTCGCGGTCGCCCTTCATGGCCTTGGCCGTCACCGCGATCAGCGGCAGCTCCTTGCCGCGCGGCAGCTTGCGCATCTGCCGCATGGTCTCCATGCCGTCCATCTCCGGCATCATGATGTCCATCAGCACGATGTCGATGGCGGGGTCGGTCTCGACGAGGCGGATCGCATCGCGGCCGTTCTCGGCCGAGACGATCACCATGCCGTGACCGTCGAGCACGGTGGCCAGCGCGAAGATGTTGCGCATGTCGTCGTCGACGATCAGCACCTTCTTGCCTTCGAGCGAGCGGTCGGTTTCATAGAGTGCAATGGCCGAGCGCCGTTCCTGCTCCGACATCGTCGCCTCGCCGCGGTGCAGGAAGAAGGCCGTGGCATCGAGCACGCGCTCAAGCGTGTCGGCCCGGCGCAGCGCAAACGCGCTGTGGCCGCGCTCCCAGGCCGTGGCAGCCTGGGCGGTCGCCGCGGCCAGCACGATGGGCATTTGCCGCGCCAGCGGGCGCGATTCCAGCGCCTCGATCACGTCTTCGGGGCCGAAGTCGGGCACGCTGCCGTCGGTCAGCAGACAGTCCACACCGCCCCCGCCCAGTTGAGCGCGTGCGGCCGAGCCAGATTCAGCCAGCACGATCTCGGTACTGGCGTCGAACGCGGCCAGCAGGCCGTCTCGAAGCGGCGTGGGCGACATCATCACCAACAGCCGCTTCTTGCTGCGATCGGCGAACTCGTAGAGGTGGCCCAGCGCTTCTTCAACCACGTCGGCCGACTGCAGCGGTTTGGTGAGGAAGCCCACCGCACCCGACTGCAAGGCGCGTTCGCGCGAGTCGTCGGTCGACACCACGCAGATCGGGATGTGCCGCGTCGCCAGGTCGGACTTCAGGCGATCGAGGATGCGCCAGCCTTCCATGTCGGGCAAGAAGATATCGAGCGTGATCACCGCGGGCTGGAAGTCGCGCGTCATCGCCAGCGCCCCGGCACCGCTTGTGCTGACCAGCCCCTTGAAGCCAACGCGGCGGGCCGCCTGCAGCAGCACACCGGCAAAAGCCAGGTCGTTCTCGACGATCAGAACCACCTTGTCGCCGAGCAGGATGTCGCCCCGGTCGTCATCGGCAACGTTTGCCGCGAGCAGGCCTTCCATTTCCTGCAGGTCGGACGCCACCTCCTGCGGGCCGATGTGCACCCGCTCCACGTGCTCGGGCGGCGCGATGCGCAAGCGCTCAGCCGGCGGCGCCAGGTCGACCGTGGCCGCGGCAGCAGCGCGGCCATGGCGGCCGCTGCGGATGGGGCTGTAGCTTTGCGGCAGGTAGAGCGTGAAGGTGCTCCCGCGCGCCGGTGCGCTCACCAGCTTGATCTCGCCGCCCAGCAGGCGGGCGAGTTCGCGGCTGATGGCGAGGCCGAGGCCCGTGCCGCCGTACTTGCGCGAGGTCGAGCCATCGGCCTGTTGGAAGGCCTCGAAGATGATCTGTTGCTTGTCGGGCGAGATGCCGATGCCGGTGTCGGACACCGAGAACGCAATCACCTGGCTGGCGCGGTTGAGGTCTTCGTTGTCGCGCGACCAGCCGCCGTCGACCACGTCGACCGACAGGCACACCGAGCCCTGGTGCGTGAACTTGAAGGCGTTGGAAAGCAGGTTCTTGATGATCTGCTGCAGGCGCTTGACGTCGGTGACGATGGTCTTGGGCAGCGGCGCGACGCGCGAGTTCTTGGCAGTGATCTCGAAGTCCACGTGCTTGGATTCGGCCACGTGGCGGAAGCTGCGGTCCACCGAGCGCTGCAGGTCTTCGAGCCGAAGCTCGCTGACGTCGACGGCCACGGTGCCCGACTCGATCTTCGACAGGTCGAGGATGTCGTTGATCAGCATCAGCAGGTCGTTGCCGGACAGGTGAATCGTCTTCGCAAACTCGACCTGCTTGGGCGTGAGGTTGCCCTCGCTGTTCTTGCACAGCTGGTCGGACAGGATCAGCAGGCTGTTGAGCGGCGTGCGCAGCTCGTGCGACATGTTGGCCAGGAACTCCGACTTGTACTTGGACGTCAGCGCGAGCTGCTCGGCCTTTTCTTCCAACGCCTGGCGGGCCTGCTCCACTTCCTGGTTCTTGCGTTCGACCTCCTGGTTCTGGTGCACCAGCAGGCGCGCCTTCTCCTGCAGCTCTTCGTTGGTCTGCTGCAGTTCCTGTTGGCGGCTCTGCAGCTCTTCGGCCAACGACTGCGACTGCGTCAGCAGGTCTTCGGTGCGCATGTTGGCGCTGATGGTGTTGATCACGATGCCGATCGACTCGGTCAGCTGATCGAGGAAGGCCTGGTGCGCCGGGTTGAAGCGCTCGAGCGAAGCGAGCTCCAGCACGCCGCGCACCTCGCCTTCGAAGACGATGGGCAGCACCAGGATATCGAGCGCTGCACCTTCCGAGAGGCCGGTGGCCACGCGGAAGGCGCTGGTCGGCACGTTGGTCAGCAGGATCTTCTGCTTCTCGATCGCGCACTGGCCGACGAGGCCCTGGCCCAGCTCGACTTCCTTGCCGTGCGTGGCCTGTCCGCCCGATGCGTAGCTGCCGAAGAGCCTCAGTTTGGGGACGCCCGCCCCATGGCTCAGCACGTAGAACTCGGCCTGCTGCGCGCCGACCACCGGCGCCAGCTCGGAGAGGATCAGCTGGCCCACGGTGAGCAGGTCTTTCTGGCCCTGCAGCATGCGGCTGAACTTCGCGAGGTTGGTCTTCAGCCAGTCCTGCTCGGTGTTCTTCTGCGTGGTGTCCTTCAGGTTGCGGATCATCTCGTTGATGGTGTCCTTGAGCGCCGCCACCTCACCTTGCGCCTTCACCGTGATGGACCGCGTCAAGTCGCCCTGGGTCACGGCGGTGGCCACCTCGGCAATCGCGCGCACCTGCGTCGTGAGGTTGGCCGCGAGCTGGTTCACGTTCTCGGTGAGGCCCTTCCAGGTGCCGGCCGCGCCGGGCACCTTGGCCTGGCCGCCGAGCTTGCCTTCGACACCCACTTCACGGGCCACGGTGGTCACCTGGTCGGCAAAGGTGGCGAGCGTGTCGGTCATGCTGTTGATGGTCTCGGCCAGCGCCGCGATCTCGCCCTTGGCCTCCACGGTCAGCTTCTGCTGCAGGTCGCCGTTGGCCACGGCCGTCACCACCTTCGCAATGCCGCGTACCTGGCCGGTCAGGTTGCCGGCCATGAAATTCACGTTGTCGGTCAGGTCCTTCCAGGTGCCAGACACGTCGCGCACCTGGGCCTGACCGCCGAGACGCCCTTCGGTGCCCACTTCGCGGGCCACGCGCGTCACTTCGGCTGCGAATGAGGAGAGTTGGTCCACCATGGTGTTGATGGTCGCCTTCAGTTCGAGAATTTCGCCCTTCACGTCCACCGTGATCTTCTTCGACAAGTCGCCCGCCGCCACTGCCTTGGTCACATCGGCGATGTTGCGCACCTGGCTCGTGAGGTTCGACGCCATCAGGTTCACAGAGTCGGTCAGGTCCTTCCAGGTGCCGGCCACGCCTTGCACCTCGGCCTGGCCGCCGAGCTTGCCTTCGGTGCCCACCTCGCGCGCCACGCGCGTCACTTCGGCCGCGAAGCTTCGCAGCTGGTCCACCAGCGTGTTGACGGTGCTCTTCAGTTCGAGAATTTCGCCCTTGCCGTCCACCGTGATCTTCTTGGACAGGTCACCGGCGGCCACGG
>Ga0307515_10014437_pt1 | contig 14642 bp, 14 predicted proteins | sample 17_EM_MG_FD_194513 | JGI IMG/M metagenome (GOLD analysis project Ga0307515, IMG submission 194513) | Populus trichocarpa ectomycorrhiza microbial communities from riparian zone in the Pacific Northwest, United States - 17_EM | ecosystem: Host-associated > Plants > Roots > Unclassified | place... | reverse complement strand
GTTCCTGTTCACCGTGTTCCTGATGTTCCTGGTGTTCTCGTTCACCACCCGGTCGCCGATCGACATGGTGCCCACCAGCACCACGATCGCCAGCACCCCTGCCGAGTTGCGAGCCGAGGTGGCCAGGGCACAAGACAAGGTGGCCACCGCCCGCGCCGCGCTGGAGGCCGCACGGCAAAGCGGTGGCGACGCGGCCCAGGCGCGAGAAGACCTGGCCGAGGCTCAAGGCAGCCTGCGCGAAGCGGAGAAGGAACTCCGCCAGCCGGCTACGCCGCAGGGCCGGTCGGCCATTGGCCCCGGCAGCGCGGCCAGCGGTGTCGTCGTCGACACCGGCTGGCGCGACGAACTGCGCAACCTGCACGTCAACACCGGTCACCCGGGGCTGGACCAAGCCATCCGCCGTGCTGCCGCCAACCCGGAGCTCACGCTCTACAAGCTGAAGAACGCGGCCTACAAATTCTCATTCCTGCTGGTGCCAATCTCGCTGCCGTTCCTGTGGCTGATGTTCTTCTGGCGGCGCGGCATCGTCGTCTACGACCACGCGGTGTTCACGCTGTACTCGCTGTCGTTCATGTCCTTGCTGCTGATCGTGGCCGCACTGCTGTCGGCGGCGCACGTGCCGTCGGGGCTGCTCGAGTTGCTGGTCTTCGTGCCACCCGTTCACATGTTCCTGCAGCTGCGCGGAACGTACGGGCTGTCGACGTCATCGACCTTGTGGCGAACCTTCGCCTTGATGGTTGCGGCAACCCTGGTGCTCACCTTGTTCACGCTGATCATCATCGCGGTCACCATGGGCTGACACGCCCGGCGATTCAGCGCAACTCGACGGCTACTTAGCGCAGGCCGTCGGTGTACTTCTTCATCATGCGGGCCTTGAGTTCGGCCTCTTCCTCTTCGAGGCTGCGGGCCGGCGCGGGCGCTGCCGGCTTGGCGGCCTGCGGTGCTGCGGTGCTGGGTGCCGGTGCCGGCACCGCGGGCGAGTCGGCCACACGGGCACCGTGGTAGCGCTGCGCCACATAGCCGGCGTACTCGCGCAGGCGCGGGTCCTGGCTGCTCAGTGCCTGGTCCATCACTTCACGGGCATAGGCGAAGTCATGCAGGAACTGGCGGACGTCGAGCGCGCGCCCGAACTCGCGCCGCATGGGCACGATCATGCGGACGACGTAGTTCATCAACTTGCTGTCGTCGTCGGCGCTCATGGAGGTGGTGGCCATCGGCGAGGGTTGGGCACTCAGGCTTGCGAGGCAGACGCCGTGGGCGCCAGCATTTCACCGTGCTCGGAGATGTCGAGCCCCACGTTCTCTTGAGCGGCACCCACGCGCAGCTTCATGACCATCGAGATCGCTTTCAGGATGACCCAGGTCATGCCACCGGCGTAGGCGAACACAGCAATGGCACCCGTGCCGTTGGTCCAGACCGTGGCCGTGACCGGGGCGATGGCCACCAGCGCGAACACGGGCGTCAGCAGGGTGCCGATCAGGCCGCCGACACCGTGCAGTGCAAACACGTCGAGCGAGTCGTCGATGCCGGTGAGCGACTTGAAGTACACGACCGAGAAGAAGCAGATCACGCCGGCTGCACAGCCGATGGTGATGGCGCCATTGATGCCGACGTAGCCGGAGGCAGGCGTCACCGCGATCAAGCCGGCGATGGCGCCGGACATCATGCCGAGCACGCTCCACTGCCCGCGGCGCACGTACTCGCAGAAGCCCCACAGCATGGCACCCGCGCAAGCGGCCACCTGGGTTGCGAGCAGCGCACCGGCAGCACGCGGGCTGGCCTCGAAGGCCGAACCTGCGTTGAAGCCGAACCAGCCGGCCCACAGGAGACCGGCGCCCAGCACAGTGATCATCAGGTTGTGCGGCACCATCGGCTCCTTGCCGAAGCCGCGGCGCGGGCCGAGCACGATGGCTGCCACCAGGCCGCTGACGCCCGAGGCGATGTGCACCACGGTCCCACCGGCGAAGTCCATGTGGCCCATCTTGGCGAGCCAGCCGTTGGGGTGCCAGATCCAGTGTGCGATCGGCGCGTAGACCAGCAGCATCCAGAAGGCCGAGAACACGATGGTCACGCCGAGCCGCATGCGTTCGGCCGTGGCACCGAGCACCAGTGCGAAGGTGATGATCGCGAAGGACAGCTGGAACAGGAAGAACACCGACTCGGGAATGGTCGGTGCCACCACGTGGGCGCCGACGCCGTTGCCGATCAGGCCGGCCGCAAAGAAGCGCGAGGTGTCGCCGAACCAGGGCCCGCCCGCGGTGAACGCGATGGAGTAGCCGAACATGGCCCACATCAGCGTGATGACGGAGGCCGATGCAACCGTGTGCGCCACGATCGAGAGCGCATTCTTCGTGCGCAGCATGCCGCCGTAGAAAAGGATGATGCCGGGCATCGTCATCAGCATCACGAGCACGGTGGAGATCAGCATCCACGCGGTGTCGGCGCCGTTGAAGGCAGGGGCGGCCGGGACTGCAGCTGCCGCCAGCGCAGGTGCCGATGCAGCCGCCATCGCGACAGGCGCACTGGCTGGGGAACTCTGGGCCTGCGCCGCAGCGCCGGTCAGCAAGGCGCTGGCGAGCAAGGCGCCAACGGTCATCCAGCGTGCAAGTCGGTTCATCAGCCCACCTCAGGTTGTCAGAACGTGTGCGGGATTCTTGAAGCGACACCTGGAAATGGCAACCAAAAATTGCCGCTCGTGCCAACTCGTTGCATCCACCCCGCCCGTTCCGACGATTGCTTAACGGAATAGACCACAGGGTAGGCGCCAGGCGCCACCCCTAATCCATCGATAAGCGCCAGCAAACTCGGCGTCTGCGAAAATCCGCACCACAGCCAGCCTCGTGCCTCCGAGACCGGTTCGTTCATTCAATCCGAGGCCATGTAGAGGAACACCATGTTCAAAAACCTCGCCTGCGGCCTATCGGCCGCGATGCCTGCGGCCGTTGCCGCCACCAACCCAGCTACCTCCTGTCAGCGCCTTGAGTTCGCGGCGGTGCTTTGCGTCTGCTGCAACCACACACGGGTCACGCCATGACCTACAGCGTCAAGGAAGTTTTCTATACCTTGCAAGGAGAAGGCACGAATGCAGGTCGGCCTGCGGTGTTCTGCCGCTTCTCCGGCTGCAACCTGTGGAGCGGGCGCGAGGAAGACCGTGCCAAGGCGGCCTGCCGCTTTTGCGACACGGACTTCGTCGGCACCGACGGCGATGGCGGTGGCAAGTTCAGCGATGCGCAATCACTTGCCGAACGAATCGCATCGTTCTGGCCGAGCCAGGACACTCGCAACCGCTTCGTCGTGTTGACCGGCGGCGAACCCTTGCTGCAAGTCGATGCGGCTCTGATCGACGCACTGCATGCGCTTCACTTCGAGATTGCCGTCGAGACCAATGGCACCGTCATTGCGCCCAGCGGCATCGACTGGCTTTGTGTCAGCCCGAAGTTCGGCACCGAGTGGGTGCAGCGCAGTGGAAGCGAACTCAAGGTCGTGTGGCCACAACCTGGCTTCAACCTGAACGATCTGGAATCCGCCGCCTTCACGCATCGGTTCCTGCAGCCCATGGACGGCTTGATGCGCGACAGCAATGTGGAGACCTGCATTTCTCAATGCCTCAGCAGACCCGCATGGAAGCTCAGCCTGCAGACACACAAGATCACGGGGATCAGATGATCTACGAAGTTTCGCAGCGGTTCTATTTCGAGGCCGCACACACACTCGACCGCCAGATCGATACGGCGAGCAGCAAACGGGTCCACGGGCACACCTACCAGGCCGAGGTGACTGTCAGCGGCCCACGCGACGCCGCCTCCGGAATGGTGCTGGACCTCGGCCAACTGCGTCGGGAGATTCAACTCATCCGGGAGGTCCTGGACCATTCGCTGCTGGATGACGTGCCCGAACTCGGGCCGCCAACGCTCGAGAACCTGTGCGCCTTCATCGCGCACAGATTGCGAGCGCTACGGCCGCCCGTCGCCGCCGTCAAGGTGTGGCGAGAGGCCAGCGGCGACAGCTGCGTTCTCAGGCTCCGGTAGGGCTCAACAAGACGTCGGATTCATGTGAGAGATGCTCCATGAGTTCGGGCACGGGAGGGAGCATGCGAGTTCGCGCCGTGGGCGCAAAGCAGTTCTTCCCGCCTCGGTAGAAGGTGGTGCCTCCCAGGTTGCCGGCCTTGGACAACCGGACCCTCCTTTGCCGGCCGACCGCTGGATTCTCGACACAGGCCAGGACGTAGTGATGCATCCCCGCTTGACCGTTGTAGATGATCATCGGGTCGCCGACTTCCAGTGGCTTGTCAATCACGTACTGCTTGATGCTTTCCTCTGTCCAGCCGAACAGAGGAAAGCCCAGCGGCGGAGGAATTCGAATCTGGTTTGCCATGGGGAGCCGGAGTTGCGGCGCCCAGTCTGCAATCGGCGTATTTCTGAACGATGCGCGCTTCGTCGCAGTTCGGAAACACAGCGCACATCACCTCGCAACAGCCCGGCATGAAAAGCGGGCCTTGGTGGCGCAGGTGAGCGTCTGCCCAGGCGTCCTCAACGCGGGGTCCACACCGTCGAGAGGTGCCCTGATGTCCGGCAGCGATCATCAGCCGCCTGCCTCGGCCTTCGCCGGGCGGCGACACTCATGAGATGCAACACCCCATGAGCCTTCGCATCGCCATCATGCTCACCCTGCCCCCGCTGCTCTGGGCAGGCAACGCCGTGGTGGGGCGCCTGATGGTGAACGCCGTGCCGCCGCTTGCGCTCAACGCGCTGCGCTGGGCAGTGGCGCTGATCTTTCTGCTGCCCTTGGGCTGGCGCCTGTTCCGGCGGCCATGCCAGATCGTGCGCCACGCGGGTCTGTTCACACTGGTGGGCCTGTTAGGCGTGGGCAGCTTCAATGCACTGCAGTACCTGGCGCTGCAGACTTCGGCGCCGATCAACGTGACGCTGATCGCCTCGAGCGCACCCTTGTGGATGATGGGTGTCGGCGCCCTGCTCTACGGCGAGCGGCCGGCGGCGCGGCATTGGCTCGGCGCGCTGTTGTCGCTGGCCGGCGTGATGCTGGTGCTCTCGCGCGGGGATGTCACGGCTTTGCTCGCGCTGAAGCTGGTGCCTGGTGATTTGCTGATGTTGCTGGCAGCCGCCCTGTGGGCGCTCTACAGCTGGATGCTGGCCCGGCCGCCGGCCTCGTTTCGCGGTGACGAACGGCCCGACTGGGGCTGGGCCGAAATGCTGCTGATGCAAGTGATCTTCGGCGGCGCATGGGCAGCGCTGGGTGCGGGCGTCGAGCACGCCGTGCACCCAGCAGAGATCCATTGGTCGCCGGGTGTGCTGTGGGCACTCGTCTACGTGGCGCTCGGCCCGTCGCTCATCGCCTATCGGTGCTGGGGCGTTGGCGTGGCCACGGTGGGGCCGGCCGTCGCAGCGTTCTTCAGCAATCTCACGCCGCTGTTTGCCGCGCTGATGTCGGCCGCGTTGCTCGGCGAGCCGCCGAGGGCGTACCACGTCGCCGCCTTCGCCCTCATCGCGGCGGGCATCGTCGTGACATCGAGACAGGCCAAGCCCTGAGCTCTCCTGTCTTTCATACAGCCGGTGCACTCAGAGCGCGACGAAAGGCACGCAGGCGCAGCGTGCGGTTTCCCCTCAGAACGTGCCGGGGTAGGCGCCGCCGTCCATCAGCAGGTTCTGGCCGGTGATGTAGCCGGCATGCATGCTGCACAGGAAGGCGCAGGCTGCACCGAACTCCTCGGCGGTCCCGAAACGTTGCGCCGGGTTCTGCTTGCGGCGCGCCTCGGCGATGGCGTCGATGCTCTGCCCGCTCGACTTGGCTGCACCTTCCATCGTGACGCGCAAGCGGTCGGTGTCGAAGGGCCCAGGCAAGAGGCCGTTGATGGTCACATTCTTCAGCACCGTCTTGCGCGCGAGGCCGGCCGTGAAGCCGGTGAGCCCAGAGCGCGCGCCGTTCGACAGACCGAGCACGTCGATCGGCGCCTTCACCGCCGCCGAGGTGATGTTGACGATGCGGCCGAAACCACGCGCCATCATCGGGTCGACCACCGCCTTCATCAGCTCGATGGGAGTAAGCATGTTGGCATCCAGCGCCTTGATCCAGGCATCACGATCCCAGTTGCGAAAGTCGCCCGGCGGCGGGCCACCGGCGTTGTTGACGAGGATATCCACCTGCGGGCAGGCGGCCAGCGCCGCCGCTCGCCCCTCGGGTGTCGTGATGTCGCCCGCGACGGCACGAACCTCGCCGCCTTTCAACGCACGCAGCTCAGCCGCGGTCGCCTCCAGCGCCTCGGCGCCCCGCGCAGTGATGACGACGTTCACGCCCTCCTTCACCAGCGCTTGCGCACACCCCTTGCCCAATCCCTTGCTGGCGGCACACACCAGCGCCCACTTGCCTGCAATTCCAAGATCCATGATTCATCTCCACATCGAAAAAGAGCACCACGCCCGAGAGCGAGCGCAGCGAAGCGCGACCGAGCAACAGCCGTCCGCCGGGCCGTCCCAAGGACAGGCTGGCGCCCCTTGGGGGCAGGAGCGAAGCGACTGGGGGGCCAACATCATCTCCATCTGGCAAGAAGCCAGATACCTGCCATGACGAGCACGGTGCCGGCGGCGATCCAGCCAGTAAACGGCTCGCCGAGAATCACCACGCCCATCAGGATTGTCGACAGCGGGCCGAACATACCGATCTGCGTGGTCATCGGGGCGCCGATGCGTTCGATGGCCATCATCACCATCAGCACCGGCATGAACGTGCAGACCGTGGCGTTGAGTGCCGACAGCCACAGCACCTGCGGTGCGACGTCCATGGCGGAGACCGGCCGCATCACGAAGAACTGCACGATGCAGAGCACGCACGCGACCGTGGTTGCGAGACCCGTGAGGCGCAGCGCCCCCAGCCGCTTGACCTCCGCGCCGCTGAAGACGAGGTACAGCGCATAGCTCACCGTGCTGCAGAACACCAGCAAGGCACCCAAGGCCACGTCCTTGCCCAGCAGCGTGACCTCATGCCCGAAGACCAGCAGCACGCCGCAGTAGCTCACCGCCAGCGAGATCAGCTGCCGGCGCGTGACCTTCTGCTTGAAGAACAGCACACCCAGCGCCAGCACCAGCGTCGGGCTCAGGTACAGGATCAGCCGCTCGAGACCGGCGGTGATGTAGGCGAGCCCGGCGAAGTCGAGAAAGCTTGCGAGGTAGTAGCCGCTGAAGCCGAGGCCGAAGACGGTGATCCAGTCGCGCCGCGTGAGCGCCGGCTTGCCGCGCCCTGCCCACCACGAGAGCAGCAGGAACAGCGGCAACGCAAAGAGCATGCGGTACATGATCAACGTGATCGCGTCCACGCCGTAGCGATAGGCCAGCTTGACGATGATGGCCTTGCCCGAGAAGCCGATGGCACCGACGGTCGCCAACAGCAGCCCCGGCCAGAACGCGCGTTGCAACGCCGAAGAGTCGGCCGCGATGGAAGAGGAACTCATTGCCGTCGATTCTAGGGAGCCGAGTTCAGCGCCGCTCCGACAAGGGTTTGCGCACGAGCTTCAGGTGCTTGCGCCGACCAAGGGTGGATCGATGATTCATCATGTGACCCACCTCATGATTGGAGCCACGCAAACAAACAAGCCGCCCGAAGGCGGCTTGTCAGCGACTGGCGACGTACGCCGATCAGTCTTCGACGAAGGCGATTTCGCGCTTCTTCTTGATCGACGGCAGCATCACGACCACCACCATCAGCAACGCTGCGATGAGCAGGCCGGCGGACAGGGGGCGAATCATGAAGGTGCTCCAGTCGCCGCGCGACAGCAGCAGCGCACGTCGGAGGTTCTCTTCCATCATCGGCCCCAGGATGAAACCCAACAGCAGCGGCGCTCCTTCGCAGCTCAGCTTGTAGAAGAGGTAGCCGATGGCCGCAAATCCGGCCGTCATGTAGACGTCGAACGTGTTGTTGTTCAAGGTGTAGACCCCGATGCAGCAGAACAACGTGATGGCCGGGAACAGGAAGCGATACGGCACCGTCAGCAGCTTGATCCAGATGCCGATCAGCGGCAGGTTCAGGATCACCAGCATCGCGTTGCCAACCCACATCGAGGCGATCAGGCCCCAGAAGAGCTGCGGGTTGCTGGTCATGACCTGCGGTCCGGGCTGGATGCCCTTGATCGTCATCGCACCGACCATCAGCGCCATCACGGCGTTCGGGGGAATGCCGAGCGTCAGCATCGGGATGAACGAGGTCTGCGCGCCGGCGTTGTTGGCCGACTCGGGGCCCGCCACGCCGCGGATGTCGCCCTTGCCGAACCGGCCACTGGCACCGGCGATCTTCTTTTCGAGCGTATAGGCTGCGAACGAGGACAGCAGCGCGCCGCCGCCCGGCAGCACGCCCAATATCGAACCCAGCGCCGTGCCGCGAAGAACGGCGGGCCAGGCTTCCCTGAAGTCCTGCCTGGTGGGCCACAGGCCCTTCACTTCGTTCGTGAAGACCTCGCGGTGCTCCGCAGGCTGGCCCAGGTTGGCAATGATTTCACCGAAACCGAACACGCCCATGGCAATCACGACGAAGCCGATGCCGTCGGTGAGCTCAGGGATGTCGAAGCTGTAGCGCGCAGTGCCCGAGATCACGTCGGTGTTGATCTGCGCCAGCGTGAGGCCCAGGATGATCATCGAGATCGCCTTGATCAACGAACCCGATGCCAGCACCACGGCACCGACCAGGCCCAGCACCATCAGAGAGAAATACTCTTGCGGGCCGAACTTGAAGGCCAACTCGGTGAGCGGTGGTGCAAACGCGGCGATGACGATCGTACCGACGCAGCCCGCGAAGAACGAGCCGAGGCCGGCTGCCGCGAGCGCGGGGCCTGCGCGGCCTTGCCGCGCCATCTGGTAGCCGTCGATCGCCGTCACGACCGACGATGATTCACCCGGCACGTTGATCAGGATGGCGGTGGTCGAACCGCCGTACTGCGCACCGTAGTAGATGCCGGCGAGCATGATGAGCGCGGGTGTCGCGTCGAGTGCATAGATAGACGGCAGCAGCATCGCGATCGTGGCCACCGGGCCGAGGCCGGGCAGCACGCCGATCAGCGTACCCAGCACGCAGCCGAAGAACGCATACAGCAGGTTCTGCACCGTGAACGCCACGCCGAAGCCCAGCATCAGGTTGTTGATCAGGTCCATGGGTCAACCCTCTTGTTCGGTTTTGTCGGGATTCAGGTGTGGGATTCAGTTCGTCATGAACGGAGGCCACACCGGGATCGTGAGACTCAAGCCCACCACGAAGATGAGCCAGGAGAACACGGTCAGCACGATGGCGTTGATCAAGACGCCCTTCCACTTGAACTCGTCGCCCGCAAGACTGGTGATGAAGATCAGCACGGGAATGGTGATGATCATGCCGAGTCGCGGCAGCATGATGCCGAACACGGTGATCGCCACCACGATCACGATCAGCGGCCGCCATGCAATGTGACCGATCGGGTCACCGCCTTCAGTCTCGATGGTGAGGCTCTTGAACAGCACGATCCCACCCAGAATGGCAAGGATGATGCTGAGCAACAGGGGAAAGTAGCCAGGACCCGGCCGTGCCGAAGCCCCCATGCTGTAGTTCGTCGCGCCGACGGCAAAACCGATGCCGACCAGCATGAACATGACCCCCGACCAAAAGTCTCTTTGGCTCTTGATTTTCAAGTGCTGCTCCTCGAGTAACAAACTCGATCGATTCTAGGCAGCAACCCCTAGTGGCCCGCGTGTGGTTTACACGTAGCGCACGACGCAGCGCCGAACGACAACGGGCGTTCAGCTGAGGTTCAGGTGAGAATTTCAGACGTCCCAGGCGGGCGTGGCGCGCAGCACTTCTTCGATCGTGGTCAGGCCTTCGGCCACTTTCATCGCTCCCGCAAGGCGCAAGGGGCGCAAACCCTCGCTCAAGGCCTGCTTGCGCAGCTTGGAGATGTCAGGCGTGGGGTGGATGCACGCGTTCGCCGCATCGCTCACACTGAGCAACTCGTAGAGCCCGGCGCGGCCGCGATAGCCCGTCATGCGGCATTCCAGGCAACCCACCGGCTTGTACGGCTTGACCTTGCCGTTGATGCGCCACGGCTTGATCACTTCGTCGATGCTTTCGGCCGTCGTCACCTCGTCGGGCTGCTTGCAGCTGGCGCACAGCGTTCGCACCAGGCGCTGCGCCAGCACGCCGATGACGGTGGCGCCGATCAGGTACGGCGGCACGCCCAGGTCGGACAAGCGAGTGATGGCCGAGGCCGAGTCGTTGGTGTGCAGGGTGCTGAAGACCAGGTGGCCGGTGAGCGCGGCCTGGATCGCCATCTCGGCGGTTTCGAGGTCGCGGATTTCGCCGACCATGATGATGTCCGGGTCCTGCCGCATCAGTGCACGCAGCCCCTCGGCAAAGCCGAGGTCGATCGACGACTGCACCTGCGTCTGGTTGAAGGCCGGCTGGATCATTTCGATCGGGTCTTCGATCGTGCAGACGTTCACCTCGTCGGTGGCCAGCCGGCGCAGCGTGGAATACAGCGTCGTCGTCTTGCCCGAACCGGTGGGCCCGGTCACGAGGATGATGCCGTGCGCACGCGACACCAGCCCTTCCCAGCGCTGCGCATCGTGCGTGCCGAACCCCAGCGCATCGAGCTGTTTGACGGTGGTGTCGGGGTCGAAGATCCGCATCACCATCTTCTCGCCGAAGGCGGTGGGCAGCGTCGACAAGCGCATTTCGACTTCGTCGCCCTGCGGGTTTCGCGTCTTGATGCGGCCGTCGAGCGGGCGGCGCTTCTCGACCACGTCCATGCGGCCGAGCAGCTTGATGCGCGCCGTCATTGCGTTCATCACGCCCGGCGGCAGCTGGTAGACGGTGTGCATCACGCCGTCGATGCGAAAGCGGATCACGCTCAGGTCGCGCCGCGGCTCAAGGTGGATGTCGCTCGCGCGCTGGTCGAAGGCGTATTGCCACAACCAGTCGACCACCTGCACCACGCCTTGGTCGTTGGCGTCGAGCTGCTTGTTGCTGCGGCCCAGCTCCACCAGCTGTTCGAAACTGGCCGTGGCGGCCATCTCGCCGGTCTTGATGGCATTGCGCACCGAGCGCTGCAGCGTGTAGAACTCGGTGGTGTAGCGCACCAGGTCGATCGGGTTGGCCACCACCATGCGCAGCGACTTGCGGGTGTGGGCCTCGATCTCGGGCACCCAGCCCAGGTCGAAGGGTTCGCTGGTCGCCACCGTCACCTCATTGGCGCCGAACTGCAGCGGCAGCGAACGGCGGCGCTCGGCGTAGGTGATTGACATCACGTCGGCCACGCGGCCCACGTCGACCTTCAGCGGGTCGATGCGCAGGTAAGGCATGCCGCAATGGCCCGCTAACCATTCGGTGAGCATCTCGATGTCGAGCGGCTTGCCGGTCTTGGCGCTGATCAGCTCGGCGTTGGCCAGGCGCACCAGCGGGTGCTGAATGCTGTCGCCGGCGGCGAAGCGGTGCGAGGTCTGCTCGTAGTTGGCGGCGCTGATGATGCCGTCCTCCAGCAACCAGCGCAGCATGCGCCGCCACTCGAGCCGCCCAGCGGGATGGGGGCTCGACGGTTTGAGGGGCTTGGAGGGTTTGGCTTGGGGGACGGCAGTGGTCATGGTGTGAACTCAGGCAGTGCGCGAATCATGCGCAACCACTTGCGCGCCGGCAAAGCGAAGCGAGTTTCAATGTTTTCCGCGCGGGCAGCAAGCGTCTCTCGGTCAGGAAAAGCAAAGTTCTTTACCGCCACGACAACTGTGTTGCCTTCCTTGGTGGGCCGCAGCGACAGCACCGCGTGCGGGCCGAAGGCGGCTGCGATACGGCTGGCGCTCTGCTCGAAGCTCGCATCGCGGCCGAACAGGTTGACCGTCATCACGCCGCCGTCGGCCAGCAGGCGCTCGCAGGCGTCGTAGAAGCCCTGGTCGTCGAGCACCGGGCTGGCCGCGTCGTGGTCGTACAGGTCGACGTTGAGCACGTCCGCCGATTCGGCCTGCGCTGGGTCGGCCACGTAGACGGCAGCGTCTTCGTTGAGCACGGTCAGGCGGGCGTCGTCGGCCGGCAAATGGAACCACAGCCGGCAGGCGGTGATGACGGTGGGGTTGAGCTCCACCGCTGTCGTCTTCATGCGCAGGTTGCGGTGGCAGAAGCGGGTGATCGCGGCCGAGCCGAGGCCGAGCTGCACGGCATGGCCCTTGGTGAGCTGTGCCTGGTCGCGAAACAGCATCCACACCATCATGCGCTGCACGTAGTCGAGCTCGATGGTGTGCGGCTTGCGCACCCGCATCGCGCCCTGCACCCAGGGCGTTCCCAGGTGCAGGTAGCGCACCCCTTCGAATTCGGACAAGGTGGCGGGCGCCATCTCGCTCGTCTGGTTTCGTTTCATGCAATGCCGTGGGTGGTGAAAGCTTCGCGCCAGGCCGCGAGCTTGCGCTCGAAGCTCCATGACGCATTGGCCGGGCTGGTCGACGGCAGCCGGATCACGTCGACACCCAGCGAACGGGTGAACCGCATCGCACGCGCCGACTCGCCGCCGTTGTGGGCGATGGCCTGCAGCAGCGGCGCGCGCCGTTTTAGGCCGGCGAGGTCGTTGAACTCGGCGTCTTCGATCGCGCTGTCGAGGCTGCCTTCGCGGCGGCAGAAGGCGTAGACGTCCCAGATGCCGAGACCGCGCTTCAGCACCTCTTTCAGTCGCTCGTCGTAAGGCCGCGTGCGCAGGTCCACATTCCACAGCGCCGAGAGCACCGGCCAGAAGTGGTTGCGCGGATGCGCGTAATACTGGCCGGCCTGCAGCGAGGCCACGCCGGGGAAGCTGCCCAGCACGACCAGCTTGGTGCGTTCGTCGATCACCGGGGCGAGGCCTTGCAGCGGGGGTGCAGCGAGAGAGTCGGTGGAAGGCATCGGCCGTTCAATCTGCCAGAGCGGCGAGGTGCGCAAGACGGGGCAAGGCAGCGAGGGCATTGACGGAACAGGTCTGGGCGGTCTGTTCCAGTGTCCAGCCGCGCAGCTCAGCCAGCGTGGCGGCGATGCGCGGCAATTCAACCGGCTCGTTGCGCGACACCGCGCCCGCAGCACGCTGCTCGGCGGTGCGGTACAGCCAGTGCGGCGGGATGTCGGGCGAGTCGGTTTCCAGCACCAGCGCATGGTCCGGCACGCGCTGCGCCAGGCGCCGGATCTGCAGCGCGCGGTCGAAGGTCATCGCCCCGCCGAAACCGAGCCTGAAGCCGAGCTTGACGAAGGTGTCGGCCTGCTGCTCGCTGCCGTTGAAGGCATGGGCGATGCCACTCACCGGAATGCGCCGCAGGTGCTTCAGCAAGGTGTCGGCCGAGCGCCGCACATGCAAGATCACCGGCAACCCGGCGTCGCGCGCGAGCTTGAGCTGCTCGGCATAGAAATGCTCCGCCTTGGGCAGGTCGAGCCCCGGCACGAAATGATCGAGTCCGATCTCGCCGATGCCGACCAGCCGGGGGTCGTCCCGGTGCGCGGCGAGCGCGTCACGCAGGGTCAGCAGATCGGCTTCGGCGGCGTCGTTCACGCACAGCGGGTGAATACCCAGCGCATAAGCGAGGCGGTGCTCATGGGCCAGCGTCCGCACGGTGTCGAAATTGGCAACAGCCACAGCGGGCAGCACGAGCTGCCGCACTCCGGCGGCGCGCGCACGGGCAACCACGTCGGGCCGGTCAGCGTCGAACTCGGCGGCGTCGAGATGGCAGTGGGTATCGATCCAGAGCATCTCCCAATCATCCCTCACGTGCATAGACATCGCTGCCGTGATACGGTGTGCATGTCGTTGGCCGGTGCTTGCCACCGGTCGTTCAGTTCCCGTCTGCGCCCTCGTGTGGAGGTGGTCAGCATGAGAAAGGCTCCGCTTTACAGCCGTTCGCCACGACAGGCTTCGGCGCCCCCGCCTTCGCCCGCGGTCGACGAGCCCACCCAACCCCTACCCGCTGTTCCGGTGCGCCGCAAAGGCGCTGTCTGGCGAGAGCGAATGGCCTGGGCAACCGTCGGTCTTCTGCTGGTGTTGCTCGGCGCGTTTTCAATGCGGACTTTCGCGCCCTCCGGGTTGCCCCTGACGCAAAAAGACATAGACACCGCGGTGCGGCGCTCGCTCGAGAAGGAGCCGTTGCCGTCGGCTTACGCCAAGGCCTATGACGCGGTCGCACCCTCGGTCGTGCGGGTCGAAGGCGACGACGAAGTCGACGACTCTCCCACCCCGCCACCCGGCAAGGGAAAGAAGAAGGCCGACCCGGAAGAATCCCCGCATGGCAAGCACGCCACGGGCACCGGCGTGGTGATCGTCGACAACGGCACCATCCTCACCAACCTGCACGTGATCTCCGGTTCCAAGCGGCTGAAGGTTACCTTCGCGGATGGCAGCGAGTCCGCGGCCAGCATCATCGGCGTGCAACCCGAGAACGACCTGGCCGTGCTGCGCGCGCAGACCATCCCCGACGACCTGCAGGCAGCCACCATGCGCTCCACCGGCGACCTGAATCCCGGTGACGAAGTCATCGCCGTGGGCTACCCCTTCGGCATCGGCCCGTCTGTTTCCGGCGGCGTGGTCTCGGGCCTGAAACGCGAGTTCCGCTCGCCGCAGGGCCAGCGCAAGCTGACCAACCTGATCCAGTTCGACGCCGCTGCCAACCCCGGCAACTCAG
>Ga0307515_10014436_pt1 | contig 14642 bp, 14 predicted proteins | sample 17_EM_MG_FD_194513 | JGI IMG/M metagenome (GOLD analysis project Ga0307515, IMG submission 194513) | Populus trichocarpa ectomycorrhiza microbial communities from riparian zone in the Pacific Northwest, United States - 17_EM | ecosystem: Host-associated > Plants > Roots > Unclassified | place... | reverse complement strand
TGAGCCGCTCCGAGCAGCCGTTGCAGCGTCGCGGCTTCGACGGGATCGGATTTAAAATGGCGCATATCACGGCGCTCGGCGATTACCTTGTATACGGCAGCTCGCTCGGCATCGCTGAATCGAAGGCGGGAGTCACTCACGAGATAAGGGCTTTCTTGTTGCGGGGAGTATGGGGGCGAAGCTGCATACCACGGCTGCAGCGGCGAAGGACTCCGGAAGATCCTGTGATCGAGCGGAGTTCGTCCCGCACGCAGCCGTGGCCAACGAGGGGCAGCGATGCTGTACTAAAGCTTCTTCAAGATGGCATGGGCTCGAACTGGGAAAGTGCCCATCGCGACGATTTTTGGAGGCACTGCTGAGAAAGTGAAGCCTTCGACTGGGAGTGCCGACAGGTTGGTCAGATGTTCGACAATCGGAATTCCGGCTCCGAGAAGAACGGAATGTACTGGGCGCGTCGCGTCGGCCGTATCATCGATATTCAACGAGTCAATGCCGACCAGCGCGGCTCCCTCGTCACGGAGATACTCTGCAGCCGCCTTTGTCAGGAATGGATGGCCCTCGAAGTACTTATCTGAGCGCCAGTAACGATCCCAGCCCGTATTTACTAATACGGCTCGTCCGCGCACGTTGGCTTCCGCAAAATGGGTCCAGTCAATCGCGCGATTCCCGATGCCCGTCACACGTACAACGACGCCTGGGATATTCGCCATGTTTTGTAGCGGCGTCGTAGACAGATCCGCCTTATCAGAATAACGATGGTACGGAGTATCGATGTACGTACCCGTATTCGCGACCATGTCGATTCGCCCAATCTGGAACTCTGTTCCAGGCGCGTAGGTCCCTCGTGACTGAAGGTGCGAGATATGATCGCAAATGATCGGTGCCGGCAGGCCTTTGTACGTCGTCATGCCGTTCTCGATGACATGACTCAAATCGATCAAGTCCGAGTTGAAAGCAGCGAAAGTGGCGTCTTCGGTGCGTGAGGCGCGCTTGTGCCGTTCTTCAACAATCTGCTTATTGCGAATACTGACTTTGCCCACCATCAGCAAGCGGAGATCTTTGATGATGTAGGCAGCCAGTGCATCGTCGGAGATGTCATCGCCCTCTATGTCGAGGCGAAAGCCCTGACCTTGAAGTCCACCACCGTTAGAAAAATCCACCGAGAAGTCGAAACTGACGCGCTTGTCGACCATGACACTTCCAATTACGTGGCCGCAGTAATGCGGGGACGATGATTTCGCACTTTCGCTCGGTTGCCGCAGCCTGATGCCGAAGAACACCCGCGACGCTTTCCGGGTGCCACACTAGCGGTTACCAACGACGACGCGTGGCGTAGCCTACCGCTGATTGAGACGATGATTCTTTCGGATCTAGCCGAGTAGGGCCCTCGTGCCTTAGTCCCATTGAATCGATCGCTCGCAAGACCACTACAAGCCTCAATACCAACACCTGTGCCAAGCCCGATCGGCTCGCGTTACCCAGTCTGTGGCCCCGCCCTTTACTTCTTCTCAGTGTCTTAGGTAGGGTTCACCGTTAAGTCACGGCCTCCGCGAATCACATATAGGGAACCTATGACAAGCATGGTCTCGAACGCCCCAGTCCGTGCGGCGTCCATCGCCTCTTTACTGATCGTCCTCGCCGGCTGCGCAGTCGAATCGCATCAAGCCGTTCAGGTTGAAAAACCTGCCACCGCCGCCATCGCTTTTAGCGGTCCAAAAAGCGCTATCGCCGTCGGCAAGTTCGACAACCGATCCACTTATCTGCGCGGGCTCTTCTCGGATGGAGTTGACCGCTTGGGCGGTCAAGCCAAGACCCTCCTCGTCGCCCATCTCCAGGAAACGGGACGCTTCGCCGTCATGGACCGCGACAATATGGATGAGAACGCGCGCGAAGCACAGATCGCGGGCAAGCAGCAAAAACTCAAGGCCGCGGATTTTACTATCACCGGAGACGTAGTGGAATTCGGGCGTAAGGAAACCGGCGACGCTCAGCTGTTCGGCATCTTGGGCAGCGCCAAGAAACAGGTGGCGTACTCCAAAGTCACCCTGAACATCGTAGACGTCGTTACTTCGCAAGTTATCTACTCCGTCTCGGGCGCCGGCGAATATGCGTTGAGCAATCGCGAGGTCATCGGGTTTGGGGGCACCGCGGGTTACGACTCCACGCTCAACGGCAAAGTGCTCGACCTCGCCCTGCGCGAAGCAGTCGACCGTCTTGTCGAAGGTCTGCAGCAGGGTAACTGGGCGGCGTCCAACCAACCTAAATGAGACGGTTCATCGGACTGGCTGTGGGCGCAGTCGTGCTCTCGGGTTGCGTGGCGCGGCCCACGCTTTACACATGGGGAAGCTACGAAGAAGTGATCTACGCCTCGTACGCTACACCGGGCAAAATTCCGCCGGAAAGTCAGCTTGAAGCTCTGGAAAAAGACTACCAACAAGCTCGTGCCACGAACAAACGTATGCCGCCCGGTTGGCACGCGCATCTCGGCTATCTCTACTATCAACTCGGCAAAGCGGATCAGGCGCGTCAGGAGCTCCAGACCGAAAAGGCGGAATTCCCTGAGTCCGCCGTTTTAATGGATCGTCTGCTCGCGAATCTAAAATAGCCATGGACCTGCGCGCACTATCGTTCGTAACGGTACTCGCCGTTGCGCTGTTGGGAATCGTTGGATGTAAGACCGTCCAGCCGTATGACTACACGAACTTCCGCGCACATCCGCCGCGCTCCATTCTGGTGTTGCCGCCGCTCAACGAAAGCACGCACGTGGAAGGCACGTATGGCTACCTTTCGACCGTGACGTCGCCCATTGCCGAACGTGGTTACTACGTGTTCCCAGTCCAAGTCGTGGATCAGTTTCTGAAAGAGAACGGCCTGCCCACGGCCGGCGAGATGCATCAGGTGCCACTCAACAAGGTGGCTGAAATCACTGGTGCGGATGCCGTTCTGTTCACCACGCTCGAGCAATACGGTAGCAAGTATCAGCTACTGAATAGCAAGACCGTAGTGAAGGTTCACGCGACGCTGGTCGATACCAGAACGGGACTGCTGTTGTGGGAAGGCAGAGGTGTCGCTGAGCAGACGTCGTCCGGATCCTCCAATCTGCTGGCTAATTTGATCGCGGCGGCCGTAGTTCAAGCCATCAATTCTAAAACCGACAATGCTCACAACGTGAGTCGGCTTGCCAATGCGAATCTGTTCAATCCGAAGAAAACCGGACTGCCGTTTGGGCCGTACAGTCCGGAGTATCAGAAAGAACCCTGACGCACATCATTGTGCCGTTCGCGGAGCTTCCCTTGCTTCTTCGCTGAATTCCTCTCGTCCTGAATCACGCTCGGAAGCGCGCGGCGCTTGCGCATTTTCGCCCACTCTCGACCTCAAAGCAGACTCCGTGAGCGTCTATCGCTGCCCCGGAATCGGCAGGCACTCCATGATCTCGACCGAGTCGCCGGGAAATATCGTGAAGTGCGGATGACCCTCGAACATCTTTGCCGCAGCTTCGTGAGACTCAGCTTGGACGACGACGTATCCCGTCACGCTGTTCTTCGTATCCGAAACTCCCTGCGCAGCTGTGCGCTTCGTTTTCCCGAGAGGGCCTCCTTGATCGACGATGGCTGCTTGATGCGTCACCATCCATTCTCCCCACGCTTTAATACCCGATGCTTCCAGAGTTTTGCGCTTCGCTTCGTCCATTGTGTTCCACCCCGATGTCTCACGGGCAGCCGCTATCCCAATGTAGATGGCTAGAAACTTCTTCATAGATTGCTCCGGTCTAGGTGTTGTAAAGGCGCATGAGATTGAGCTCAGAATTTAGCCCACTTGCCATGCTTGCATAGGCTAAGACGATGGAGAGGCCGCAGAATCGACAGTCGAGTGAAATTATATTCGCGTCGAGTGCGTCATACGCCACGCTCGACAGACCGCCTTAGGCCAATTCCTGGCAGACGAAGCGCTGCACATCCCTCGAATCATTCCGCTTCATTTTGAAGCGCATTAAGCTATGCGTCATGCCTTGCGCTTGGCTCTCGTTTTGGGAGTTCCTGTCATGGTTCCCACACATGGTTTGAGCCACATTGCTCTGTCCGTAGCGGATCCGGACCGGTCCCTGCGGTTCTACCGCGCTGTCTTCGGTGTGCGCGAATACTTCCGCGATGACGCGACCATTCAGGTCTTAGGGCCGGGGGCGCATGACGTTATTGCCTTTGAAAGACGTCCCGCTGATGCGGGAGCGCGCGGCGGCATCATTCATTTCGGCTTCCGGCTGGTGCGCGCAGACGATATTGACGCTGCCGTGACCGCGGTTGAGGAGGCCGGGGGCACTGTGGTTTCTCGGGGCGAGTTTGCGCCAGGGCTGCCCTATGCTTTCGTTACAGACCCGGACGGTTACGAGATCGAAATCTGGTTTGAATGAAATCTCATCGCGTGCCCCAAAGGAAACCACTATGTCGTCACGAATCCAGGGAACGGTGCTATCGGTCATGTTGGCCGTGCCAAATACACCGGCAGCGATGGACTGGTACGGAAAAGCGCTCGGGGCACTCGTGTTGTGGAATCTGGGTTCAGTCGCTGGCTTGGAGATTGACGGCGCACCATTCTTTTTGCACGAACCTGTAAAGGATGGTTTCGACAGTCCGAAGGCGATCGGTGTGACAACTGCGAGAGTGGAATTGTTCGTTGACGAGCCGGATACGGTTATCGCACGGGCGTTAGAGGCGGGCGCGACGGGTGGTGACATTAGAAACTACAGGGTTCCCTGGGGAACTCACCGACAGGGCAGTTTCACGGACCCGTTTGGGCACATCTGGCATGTCGGAGATAAGTCTCCTTTGGCTCACTTCGCCGGAAGCAACGTGGTGTGATCGCGCGTAACAAAGCGGCCCAGTGAACAGGGTGCGTGCGCTTTGATGGGAAGAAATTCGGACCGTATATTGAGCAGATGAATGACACGCAAACGTTTCTAACGTACCCGCTCTATTGCTCGTGCAGGCACGATACGAATGCGCCGTGAGCAGTTGTAAATTCTTGTCGTGAGACTTCGATGCTGAGCGGCCCGGCATCGTCCTGGTCGAGCGACATCTTTACAGTGCCGCCGTTTGCAAGTTGCTGCAAGACTCTCTCAGCCTGAGCGCCCACTAGCTGATAACCGCGTCCAGGCCCATTTGCTTGGGGCATGAGTGGCGCGTCAGTTGGCGACAAGCGGATCTCAGGGATTTTGCGCTCGGCCCGTCCCGGGCCGACAACAAACACGAGCTCAGTTGTGCCATACGGCAGCCGTGGTACCGCGGTCTTCGTGAAGTTAACGACCACCGTAGCGGGAACTGGGCCCGGCAAGACCGACTGTCCCACGAGCATGCACATTCCCTCACCGCCGTAAGCTATCCACCCGGGGGCGTGTGCATTGCGCTTCTCGGGGCCATTCAACAGACGCACTTTCCGAAAGTCTACGGGCTGATTATCGAAGCACTGAAGCGTTTCTAACGGCTCGCTCGACATGGGGCGGTATGTGTAACGGATCGCAAGGTCAGCGAACCTACTGCTCTCGCGTGGCGGGGAGAAATGCGCACCGGAGGGGAGTCCTATCTCCAAGTTGTTCGCATTCACCCAGCGCAACGGAATAGGCCTGTCGACAAATAAGCGAATGATCTCCTCCTGGAAACCGCCTGCTTCCCAGGAACACTCGATTTTCGCGCTCGCCTGCGCGTTTCGCCCCTCCCCATGCGTCTGCGAAAAGTACGCGACGCATCGATTGTCAGGAGAAGGTACCCGAACGGATTCGCACGTCGGTCCCGTTGCCGGGGGCGGCATTGCGAAGGGTGCACGCCCGATGCCGCCAGGTATCGGTAGAGAACGCATCGGCCCTGCGGAAGGTGGCGAAGATTGTGCGACCGCCGACAAGGCGAACATCATGAACGGAACGATCGATAAAGCGCTCTGCGGATTGGTGCGCGAACTTTTGAGGCATCCGTGCATTGCATTCAAGATGAGCTTTCCTGCTATGACGCTGAAATGCAGACGAGATCACGAAAGCAAATTAGATTGTGCCAAACGGCACCGGCGAGCATTGGATTTTCGTCGCGACAGGCAAGGCTTGATGGGCCTGCTGCAAACGTAGGCCGGCACCCCGGGCTGCTCGGGATTTGCGTCCAAGGGCCCCGGTTCGTGCGTATCCCGCAAATGGACTGCGGGTGGACCGTAGTTCTTCCGGCACAGAACGCAGAGGGCTCCCATGAGCAAGCCGATTTATATCCTCGGTGGCTATCAGACGGACTTCGCGCGGACCTGGTCGCGCGAAGGGCTCGACTTTTCCGACATGATCAAAGAGGCGGTCGAGGGTGCGCTCGCGGATTCGCACGTCGATTTCCCCGCTGTAGAGACAGTGCATGTCGGAAATGCAATGGGCGAGGTGTATCGCGGGCAAGCGCACATGGGGCCGGTCGTAGCTCAAGTGTTGCCGCAGCTTCGCGGCTTACCGGCCGCGCGGCACGAGGGGGCTTGCGCATCCAGCTCGTTGGCCACGTTCGCCGCTGCGGCCGATCTAGAAGCGGGTCGATATCAATGCGCCTTGGTCGTCGGCGTCGAGGAAGAAAAGAATTTGCCTGCTGAGCAAGGCGCGGAAGTTCAATCCGTCGCGAGCTGGGTGGGCCGTGAAGACTTGGTATGCCGCTATATGTGGCCGGCGGTGTTCAGTCACATCACGCGTGAATATGAAGAGCGCGAGAATCTGGATCGCCGGTATCTCGGTCGCATTGCCGAGCTGAATCGCACCAACGCTCGTGCGAATCCTCGTGCCCAGACACGGAAATGGACTTACGATGCGCGCACTTTCTCAACCGACAATGATGTGAATCCCGAAGTGGAGCCGGGCGTACGGCGATCAGATTGCACGCACCTCAGCGACGGCGCCTGTGCATTGATCTTGGCCACCGAAGAATTCGCGGCTGCGCACGTCAAGCGCCTGGGAGGTCGGCTATCCGATCTCGCCCGAATAAAAGGCTGGGGCCATCGAGGCGATGGCATTCGCTTTCTCGACAAAATGGAGCACGCGCGCGGCGAGCGTTACATGTTTCCGCATGTGCGTGGAGCGATTACGGATGCGTGGCGTCGTGCGGGAATCGGCGGCGTCGAACAGATCGACGGCATCGAAACTCATGACTGCTTCGCGGCGACGGAGTATCTCGCCATCGATCACTTTGATTTGGCGCCGGCCGGGCAAGCCTGGCGGGCGATTGATGAGGGCTGGATCGAGCGCGGCGGGAAACTACCGATCAACGCATCAGGCGGGCTAATTGGCATTGGCCACCCAGTGGGCGCCACCGGCGCACGAATGATTTACGACGCGATGAGGCAAGTGACGGGCAGAGCCGAGGGTTGCCAAATCGATGACGCTCGCACCATGCAAACGCTGAATATCGGCGGCTCATTAGCGACGATCGCGAGCTTCGTCATTGCCTCCGGCGATTGATCGCGGCTCTCGCATCCTGCGCGGCTAATCCGATTGTGAATCAACGCAGCGTGGCGGCTCGAGCGCCGTACGAGCATCCGCCGTAGCGCCTTCCCATGCGCGCCGGTCTTAAGCATCCATTGACGAGGCGGCAGGTACCACCCTGCCGCCAACAAGGCAACCGGCCGGCAGCCCATCGCTGTCAGAGTTGAGTCGCACGCAAATCCTCAAGGGCGACCCCATTGCCCGGCGCTGGTGAATGGTCACCACTTCCTGATCGTCCGGCACGAGATCGTACGCGCGCCATCCATAAAGGAGCGCCGCTGCGGCGATTCCGGTCGCCGCATTTTCGGGATAGCCGGACGATGTGGCAAATTCCCTGGCATGAAATACGCGCTCACGCAGCGGTTGATCCGATGCGCTCTCTCCTGCGGACATAGACGTATTCGTTCGGAGAACACGCGCGCTGTCCGTCACGTTGAGCTCAAGAAGGGCCGTGAATTAGCTAGTCCGTCAAATTTTCACAGGACATCAGATAATTGTGCTGAGATTGGATCGCCATGTCGCCGACCGAACAGTTTGTAATAGCCGCAAGCAGCACGCGATCACGCCCCCGCTGAGCATCGCCGCTATTTCAGATGAATCAGAGATTCGAGGGCAAGAGGCTTGTCTTAATCAACACAGAGTTTCATCGCAGCAACCTCTCCAGGAAGGAAAGCAAACACCATGACACGAAAACTGATCAGCTCGGGTTCCACATTCGAGGAGCAAATTGGATATTCGCGCGCCGTCGTTGACGGCGAGTGGGTCTTTGTTTCAGGTACGACTGGGTTCAACTATTCGACGATGTCCATTTCGGACAGCCTCATCGATCAGACAGAACAGTGTTTGAAGAACATTGTTTCGGCATTGGAGCAAGCTGGAGCGAGTCTCCGTGATGTCGTACGAGTTACTTATGTACTGCCCAATGGCGGCGACTTTCCGCAATGCTGGCCCGTTCTGCGTCACTACTTTGGCGATATTCGGCCGGCAGCGACAATGATCTCCGCGGGTCTTGTCGATGCGCGCGTGAAGATTGAGATTGAAGTTACCGCGCGGAAGAGATCGCAAGAGTGAGAGAGGCGAGGCCGTATTGCCTATCTGCAATACGTACTGACTCTGCCGCCGAGGCTCCACTGACGGGAGTTCCGCGGGTCTTGGGTAAACTCCACTTCAGCTTCTCCACAAACGATGTCGGGATTGATTGCAGTTCGGCACAAGCCAAATTTTCCGTCAGAACCGATCACCCAGTAGTCACGATACGATGTCGGTCGCGGATTGGGGACATCCGAATAGAATTGAGATTCTAGAAGTGTCGCTAATTCAGCGTGATTCACGGGTGCACGTGGGAGCTTGCGCCAGCGCTTCGCGTTACCTAGTTCCGCACATTTACCCGGCAATCCGTTACCACTGGGCTGAGTCGCCTCAACGAGCGCGGGATCCGGCAGAACACGCAGCGGGCCAAGCTCCTGCGACTTGCCCAGCTGTTCGAAGTCTTCCACGGCGTACTCGATCTGCATCGTGCGCGTGCAAATGCTCGTTGAATACAGAATCTGCTGGTCGGGAAGCGCATTGATCAATTCGGGCCGAATTGGTGCACTTCCTTCACTGCGCACTGTAATGGGACGCACATTCGATGCGCCGCCGGTACTGTTTCCTTTCCAATCCGACGCGGGTCTTCCATTCGCGTACACCAGCAGCGTGCGGCCCGGTTCGAGAAGCTGGCGAGAGAACCCTTCGCAGCTCGACGATTCATAATTCGTATACATCTCAAAGCTCTGCACGACCGGGCCCTTCCATGCGCGGCCTACACTGAAGCGAACAATGATCCTCGGTTCCCAGTCGAACTTCGGATCCACGAGCGTGATCTCTTCGACCTGCCCCGCGAACACGACGTCAGCGGCCTTTTTTGCTTCGCGTACACCTTGCATCGTGCACGTGCATCCCCATGAGTTTTCGGGAAAAAGAACGATAGCAATCCACGCGATCAGTGAAGCGCATCTAACGATGAGAGTCACGTGCCTGGCGGGTCTGTCCGTCGTCATGACAATCCGTACTCACGCGTTCCGCAGTGTTTCGAATGTATTTGGAATCTGATCAGAGTGTGCTTCATCGCTTTTTGATGAGCAATCCAAAAGAATTCCCGCTGCTCGAAACAGCGTGCGCGCGCTAGGATTTCCGCTCAAGAACTCCTTCAGACTCTTCTGAAATGAGCTCATAACTCATACAAACTTTGTTAAGAAATCATCTGGTGCGGCATCTTTGATTAAAACCTTTGTTGAGAAAATCACCGTAGCTTAGTGGCGACATGTGCTGAGTTTTAGCGGCTGCTCGTTATGCTATTCACTGCAGACCAGGGAGGTGGGCAATGAAGAGGTGGGCAATGAAGAAACGAGCAACTATTTGCAATTCGCAGGTCGCGACGATCGGTGTTCTGATTGTGAGCGCACCGCTGCAAGCTCAGGAGCCGACGGCGGCACCGAGAGCGTTGATTGATGAGGTCATCATCGTTACTGGAACGCGTGCGCCGGATCGGTCTCGACTCGAGACGGCTTCGCCCGTAGATGTGCTGACATCGGAAATGCTTAACGAGCAAGGCAGCACTGAGCTGGCCGAAGCGCTTTCGAATGTCGTGCCATCTATTAATTTTCCGCGGCCGGCAGTTTCTGACGGCACGGATCACATTCGGCCGGCTGTCCTGCGCGGCCTCGCGCCAGATCAGACGCTGGTGCTAGTGAACTCCAAGCGGCGTCATCAATCCGCTTTGGTCAACATCAACAACACGTTCGGTCGCGGCTCATCGGCTGTGGACTTTAATGCAATCCCGGTGGCGGCAATCGAGAGTGTGGAAGTGCTTCGCGACGGCGCGTCAGCCCAGTACGGTTCCGATGCGATCGCAGGGGTGGTCAATGTCCGCCTTCGCGAGGCGCGACGCGGTGGCAATGCGAGCGTCACATTCGGTCAATACGACACGAGCGTCGAACCCGCGCGCACCTCTTACAGCCAGAGTGATGGGCAAACTGTCACCGCATCAGCGTGGCTTGGTCTGCCGTTATCGGCCGAGGGTTTCCTGACTCTCTCCGCCGAGTTTCGTGACCGCGATCCGACGAGCCGCGGCGATCTCGATCCGCGCGTGAATGTAGTGAACTCGCGCTACGGCGACTCCGAAGTACAGGACGGCACGTTCTACTTGAATGCGGGAATGCCGCTGGGCGGAACTTGGTCGTTATATGGATGGGCGGGCTATCAGACACGAGACGGCTCTGCCGCTGCCACACCGCGGGTGCTCACCGCTACCACCCCTAATGCGAACGTAGATCCGGCGATCTATCCCAACGGGTTCTTACCGATCATCACAAGTGATATAGCGGATTACACGGCCGCCTTTGGTTTCAAGGGTCAGCTTGCCGGCTGGGCTGCCGACACGAGCCTCGTTTATGGCAAGAATGAGTTTGACTTTGGCGTCGAGAACTCGCTTAACGCCACGATCCCCAACTCGCAAACCACGTTCGATTCCGGCGGCCTCGAGTACGATCAGGCGGTCTTCAACTTCGGATTGAGTCGCGGTTTCGATTGGGGTTTTGCAAGACCGGCGAATGTCGCCGTGGGCGTGGAAGCACGGCGCGAATCGTATGCGATCCGCGCGGGCGAGCCCAATTCCTACATTCAAGGCCCGATCAACATGAGAGGGGCGGGTGTCCCTTCGCCGGGTGCGCAGGGGTTTCCGGGTTTCAGCCCTGCGAACGTAGTTGATCAAAGCCGTAACGCTGAGGGAGTCTATGTCGATATCGAGACTCAGATCACCGAGAAGTTTCTCGCCTCGGTTGCACTGCGTGGCGAGCACTACTCCGACTTCGGCTCGAATGGAACCGGCAAACTTTCGGTACGCTACGATTTCACGCCGGCATTCGCACTGCGAGCCACGGGGTCGAATGGCTTTCGCGCACCGAGTTTGCAGCAGTCGTTTCTAACGAACGTATCGACGACCTTTCTCGGCGGCCAACAGGTGAACTCAGGCCTGTTTGCGCCCACCTCTGCAGTCGCCCAGGCGCTGGGTGCTTCTCCGCTCGATGCGGAGAAATCCATCAATGCCTCCCTAGGTGCCGTGTATCAAGCCGGCAACTTTGAGGCCACTGTGGATGCGTATCAGATCAAGATCGACGACCGCATCGTTCTGTCTGAGAATCTTAATGGTCCCCCCTTCGCACGCGCTGATATCGCAGCCTTGATCGCACCGTTCGGCGTTGGGTCGGCGCGGTTTTTCCTTAACGGTGTGGATACCAGAACGCGGGGCGTGGATACCGTGTTGAAGTATTCGTTTGCATTCGCGGGGAAGCTGGATCTGACCGCATCGTCGAATTTCAACAGCACGACGGTCACGCAGCTTCCGACGACAGGCGTGCTTTCGACACTAAACCCGCCGGCAGTGCTGTTCGCCTCAGTCAACCAAGTTGCCTTTGAAGACGGCACACCCAGCAACAAGACGAGCCTCGCTGCAGACTGGATGACTCCAATGGGGATGGGAATGTTCGCCGCTTCGCTGAAGGCCACTCGCTACGGTAGCGTGACCGACCCTGGTACCGTGAACGATCCCACCGGGGTGTTTGCTCTACAGCGGTACACAATGGATGCCAAGACGCTGGTGGATCTGGAGTTCCGCGCCAAAATCGGCATGCACTTCAGCGCTGCTCTCGGAGCAGACAATGTGCTGGATACTTATCCCGATCCGGTGCCGCTAGCATTCAACAATAACGGCCTGCTCGGATTCTCTCGGTACGCTCCCTTCGGGTTCAACGGGAGATTTGTTTACACTCGCTTCGGCTGGAACTGGTAGCTCGAATCAAGGTAACTGTTCCGACAAACGAACGCTCCGCGGGCGTGGCATTCGGCCACGTTCGCGGATCGGGTGAATCGGTCGATTTCACTCATGCAGCCAAGCATCTCGACCATCACACACGCGCGTCGCCGAAATGCAAACACATTGCGGTTCCCGCCAGAAAGCGTGCTTACGTATGGCGCTCGGCCGCTCAACGATGATTGCGCCGGCTCTCCGAGGTTCTATCCCGATCGACCCAGCGGCGAAGCAGCAAATCCGCGCGACGGTGGACGCCCAACTTCTGAAAGATGTGTTGCAGGTGAATCTTTACGGTCTGCTCAGTGATGCGTAGCGCTCGCGCGATCTCTTTGTTCGACTGGCCGATCAGACACTGCTGCAGCACTCTATTTTCCCGCGGAGTCAGGATGGGCAGATCACGGACGGTGCCTTGCGTGCGTGTCACATCCGTGGCGAGGCGCGTGAAGATTTGCGAGGACTGACTGCGGCTGAGCCAATATTCTCCGCGCCGGACCGCTGCAACTGCACGTGCGATGTGGCTGCCTGCGCCCGCACGACTCAAGTGACCGGCTACTCCGAGTCGCAGCACTTCCCACCGTCCCGCGGCATCGAGTGCATCGCCGATGATCAGCATGCGCGTGCAAGGAGAGACGTGATGGATATTGGAAACCGCTGAAACCGATTTTTCGCCTAGCGCTCGTTCATCGATTACAACCAGCTCGGGCCGCGACTGTTCCAGCACGAACAAGAGAGTGGTGACTGAGTCCGTCACGCCGGTGAAGCGTAAATCGCGCTCGCGCGCGCAAACTTTCGCAAGCGCTCGCTTCGTTCGCTCATCGATGCCCAAGGCGATCAATTGCCACTCGCTTGACAGTGGTGACTTCACGCTCGCTCTTCTCTCCCCAGTTCTCATTCCGACACGCGCAAGAATCTCGTATGTGATGACATCGCACCGTTGGACGACGCTAAGCGAAGGCCCGTGCGGAGCACGCTCATCATAGCAATCACGGCCTAATGCCGCCCGAGGATACGGGCTCATCCGGTGCCCCATATAGCCCGAAAGGTCTAGAGCGAATGTGCTGGGTGACAGGCTCTAGCCCGTGAGTTTTAGCGCTTGCGGACAATGGTGACCGGATCGATTCGCCTTGATGATCCCGCTTGGCGCGGCAAACGCCGAGCGCAACAACAAGATGAAGGGGCAGCTGTGACATCAACGAATCGCGAAGACAAACGCGCCCTGCGGAAGCTTGCGTCGCAAGCAGGTTCGGCGGAAGAAAAAAGTGGCTTAAGGATCGTCGTCCTCATCGCTATCGGCCTCATGGCCAGCCTTGCATGGAAAGCGTATTCGCACTGGCAGGAGCGCCCGCGCGCCGCAACGGAGTCGGCTCATACAGCGGCTGCGATTGGGCCGAGCCGCGTACCACCCGCGCTTGGGAGCACCGCTTGGTCGTCCGCGCATAGTGCTACACATGACTCGCCGAGCGCGGCGGCCCAGGTTTCCAAGAGCGATAGCGCGCCTTCGTCGAAGACCGGGACCGCTGCGCGCGATGACAGACTCGAAAAACGAGTCGTAGCGGTTGAGGATCTCGCTCGACGCGGCGATCCCGGCGCGGCGGAGGCGGTGCTCGACGCGCTGCACGATGAAGACTGGCGAGTTCGCAGTCGTGTGATGGATGCGGCTGTGAATGCCTACGTTGCAATTCCGGAGAGCGCATTGGTCGAGCACGCGCAGAGCGATCCTTCGGAAGAGGTGCGCTTTCTCGCGCTTGCCGGTATCGCGGCGCGCATCGATCCAGCGATCCCTCAGATTGGTGCGATGGAGCCGGCCGCGGCGGAAGCCATCGGCAGACAGGCGCTGAGCGACGCTAGCGAGCAGGTGCGTTGGCAAGCCCAGCAGATTCTAGACGCTCTGGATGCAAAGAATCCCACGACGTCGAATGACCAAGCGCAGGCAGAGATGCTTTAAGCGAAACCCGCAACGAATACAGCAGCAGTGGCCACACTTCGTCGCTGCTGTCTGAGTAAACGGTGTCGCTGAAGGGAACGATGCCGTGACTAGAGGGAGTGCTGAAACTAACAACGATTTTTGGAGATTAAATCAAAATGAACACACAAAAAAAGACTCAGCTAAAGACTCGCATGATTCCTGCCACGATGTGCGCGCTGGGATTGCTCGCGGCGTTTGCCGCAAACGCGGATGACGCGAATTTCGCCGCGAACGTGAATCCAATACCCGTGGGTCCGCTACCAGTCACTCTCATCACACTCGCCGTCAGTATTCCTGTGGGCCAGGTTCGCGAGCTCTCCATTACTCACTCATTCGAATGCGCC
>Ga0307515_10014435_pt1 | contig 14643 bp, 15 predicted proteins | sample 17_EM_MG_FD_194513 | JGI IMG/M metagenome (GOLD analysis project Ga0307515, IMG submission 194513) | Populus trichocarpa ectomycorrhiza microbial communities from riparian zone in the Pacific Northwest, United States - 17_EM | ecosystem: Host-associated > Plants > Roots > Unclassified | place... | reverse complement strand
TCCAGTTCGCCAGATTGATGCACTGAAAGCGGGGTGAGTCGGGCGGCAAAAAGGGTGAGAGCACACTTACTGCTTAGTAAGATGTCGCATCCACCAACGAACTCACCCTTCACGTAGATTTGGGGAACAGTCGGCCATTCACTACACCGGAATGAGAATATGCGAGGAGGTAAAGGCAAACACACGTACGAGAACTCCTTGATGTCACTCCTCAGCGTAGAGTCCTCAAGTACATCAAACGACTTGAGTTTTTCGGGTGGAACACCATGGAGCTCCAGAATCTGAATTGCAGCACGGGAGAAACCGCACTGAGGCGTTGCAGGGTTGCCCTTCATGAACAGCACCACGGGTGAGGACTTGACGGTTGCCTCAAGTTGTTGCCTCGCTTCCTGAGTCAGCCATCTGCGTGCCGCAGGCAAGTGTTGGGTTCGTCGGACGGCCCGAGTCAGCTACCAAATGCGCATCAGCACGACGTGTGGTGCATCCGAGTCCGTACCTCACTCACCGAAGAGTTGACGAGGTTCCGGAGCATGTTGGGAGGTGATGGCGGACGTGCACTGAGGTCGGAGTCGGGGACGGGACGGAACCGAAGAAACAAATGATGTGTAGTCACGTGTCAATTACATCCCTACCCGCCCTTGTCTGCCACCTCCGCGACCGTAGACGACACGACGACTGGTGGCCGGCTCCACATTTCGTTCCCATCATGGTTGTGACCAGGAAAGCACCCTTACCACCAACACCCAGCTCGAGGTCGAGCTCGAGTCAGGCCGTCCCACGTATGACGAAGGTCAAAGTAAACCAGTTGAATCAACCTGAACACTCCAGCCCGCTGGCCAACGGGAAACCTAGGACAGCGGATTTCACGGTGAGTTATTGTTCCCATGCCCATTTCACACACCGAATTTGCGGGATGGACGTCGATGGATCCATCTCGTACTCCCCCCCCCCAGCATCCATTAAGCATCATCTAATAACAAACCTCCCTGTTCTTCAGGACTCGACAGCAATCTCAAAACTAAAACCAAAGTCTAAATGGCGGCGGAAATCGTCTCCTGTAAGCGCACGCTCCTGGCGTTCCTCCCGTCGTGTATCACTGACCCGTAATCATGTAACAGAAGCGCAAGAAGGGTATCTTCAGGCGTTTCATCGACTTTGTCTTCAAAGTATCCCTTGGGTGGTTCGCTGCGTATTGGTTTTTTGTCTGTCAAAACGTCGACGAGAGCCCCGACTCGATCTGCCGCACCGTTTCCGCAACGCGTTATCATGTTCTGGAACCATATGCGTACCCCCTCATCAACCACGCGCTCTCGCACCCGGTAATCGAGCCATACGTGAAGGAGATCGAGCCTTATGTCGCTCACGTTCATCACGTCCTTCAACCTGTCGCCGCCACAGCGGTCTCCAAGTTCTCGACGCATGTTGTCCCCCAGTGGAAAAATCTCGTCATCCCCCAATACCATGCTTACGTTGCTCCTCACATACAGAACGTCGCTTCCCATCTGGACCCCTACCTGGCTGTCGCCGGAACCGAATATGAGCGTTATCTCGCACCGTACCTCCGTGTCAGCGTTGCCTCCGCGCGGAAGCTGCAAGAGCAAGCTCAGCCATACGTCATTCTCGCGTGGTACAAGTCTGTCGACGGTTACAGATACGCCAAACCTTACGCTCGGCCTGCTTGGGAACGAATCAGGGATGCGGTTCTCCGCGTCCTAGGGTGCCTCGCCGTCTATCGCAGACAGTTCGTTGATCCTCATGTCGCTCAGATGTGGGCCAAGATCAAGGAGCTGAGCGGTGATAAGGTTGTGCCTACCGTAACCAAGCCCGTTGTCATCCCCACACCTGTTCCTGCTGCCGATGCTCCTGTCAAGGAGGAATCGAGTACTGTCGCCGCCATTTCGGTTGAGGAAGATACTCACCCCCCAGTCCCCGTTTCCACACCGATCCCTCCTCCCGTTCTGAGCAATGATGAAAAACTATCCCCAGAGACTCCCCATACGACCGCCGTCACTCCTGGCGCAGTAAATATCTTGGGGGACGGGCCCACCGATCCTGTTGATATCCCTGTACCCGCGGAACCCGAGGTTGCGCCACCACAGGAAGAAAAACCACAGACCTCCATCGCTTCTGCCCCTACTAAGCAGAAACCCTCTCCGGTCATGCCCCCCGTTGACGAGACTCCCACCTCCACCCCAGCTCATACTCCGATCCAAGCGATGCCCGTTCCCCCCGTCACCCCCGAGGATGAGGAAGACTTGGATTTGTTTTCAACCGAGATCGGTTTGGACCTAGACGAGTCCGATGATGTGCCGGTAGACGAGGAGGTTCCGTTCGTCCCTCCAGAAGAGTCGGAAGAGGAGCGCAAGGCTAGGTTGAAGGCAAAGGCCGAAGAGACCGCTTGGAAACGCAGGGAGATCACTGACAGGCACACCAACTGGGAATACCAACTCGATGATCTCAAGAGGGACCAGATGGTGATTTTCAGACTGTCGTTATACAATATCCGCAAGAACGCGGCCAAGTTTCTGAAGGTTGACGCTGGTATCCAACGTGCCATTAGCGAGTTCGCCGCGGACGGTGATAAGTACTTGCGAGGCGCCGAAAGCTACCTTAAGAACCTCGTCAAGGAAAAGAGAAAACAGGACAAGAGCGCACTGTGGGAACGGGTCGTTCAAAAGGTGAAGGATAAGTTTGAGAAGAGATTGGACGATGTGGACAGGAAGGTCGGCGACTGGTACAACGAGGTTGCCGATACCGAGGGAAAGCTAGTTGATAAGGCCACGAAGGAGGTTACGGAACTCGCTGAAAAGGCACAAGCCGACATTGGCCTTGACTACTCGTGGTTGGACGATGTCACGACGGATGATTGGGTGAGATACCACGACTTGATGCGCTGTGCGTTGAACCCTTTTCATTCCTTTACACTTGGGTTACTGACGGCTTCTTTCTTTGACACACATGTTCTACGGTCGTACCTTACACAGCCAGCGACTCTTTCCGCGAGGAGGTTCTTATGCATCGAAACGGAAGTCATGCAGAAGCTATGGACAATCCCCTCCTGCCAGCGCTCAAAGAACTCCGCGTAGAGGTCGATGACATTATCACCGGCTTTGAATCCCGCTTAAGGAGGATCCAAAGAGACGGAGAACGGGCCTTTAGCGAACCCAATCACGACCAAGATTCCCCCGAGTCGAAATCTGCCGAAGAACCAACCGTGTCCATACTGCCGATCGCCAACGAGGAGTCTATTCCGCAAGTCACCGTTGGCAAGAGTCCGGAACAGGTTGCGGAAGCCCTCAAGGAAGCTCCCTTGGAGGACTGGGCTGCGTCTAAGCAGAGGAAACCTGACGAGGTCCGCACCCACGAAGAACTATGAAACCCTGTGATTGCGGATGATTATTGTTATTCTTCTTCGCTATGACGCTGTCTTGTTCCGTTCCGAGTTTCGCTTATCCGTCCTTCTCGCTTTACTTTCACTACTTCTACCCTATGTGCACCCGCCCGTTTCTATGAACTTGTCGGTTAGATATACGAGCACATTCCGATTGCATTAGCTGCTCTGATGCAGAAATCTATGAAATTGTCGTTGGTCGGTTGTTGGTTTAACTGGGAATGTCTGAAACATGGATACACCTCGTTTACATGTTCCCCAGAACACGGGGTTTCATACCTGTGCCCGGGAGTTCTTAAGTTAGGTCATCTATCAGCCGGGACTGGATGTAGTTAAGCAGGGGCCGCCCGCCCACGCGACGGCAATTTCCGAAACACTTTGCGAGGCGATGAACGTTTGAACGATCGACCTCTCGACAATCACTCGAACATTTTCCGTCAAGAATTATTTCCATCCTACGGCTGGGTGCGCCGACCATTATACAGGTTGTAAGTACGCCGAAATATTACATGTCCGAGCTTCAAAACTATGGGGTATCTGGAGGTGATTCTTCCACCTGTATCATCGGGTTTGTTCAGCGGGCTCTAGTTCAGATCGGGTGGGATACTCACTGAACGCAGGAGGCTACAAGCTGTTGCTGAGGTCTATAACACCCTTGAAAGATGGTGGTAATGGGGGTGGTATTGGTTCGCCCGCTGAGTTCATATGATGTGAGTACATTTGGCGTCGCTGTATCTCGAGACGTCTCACCTCTCTCAGTTGTAACTGGGAGCACGGCCGCCTGGATGCACGCCGTCCCAAATGCAAGGAGACAAAGGATTACAGGTGAGAAGTTCATCTTCGATGTTAGGGCTGGGGAGTGGAGTGTGTGTTGGTGCCTCATCTCGCTCACTGAGTAATGTATATATACCATCCTCGCTGGCACTAGCCCACACCCTCTCATACTCAGGTTCCTGGAGATTTTAGATTGCTATGAGTCTACCAGTTGTGGCTGTCCTGCAGATGGACAGGTAGCGGCATGGTCCGCCCCCTCTAGCCTCTCAGCATCCCGTGACCCCACCTAAGCACCGGTACCGCGCCTCAACGGACACTCCTCGACCCCTAGTGTCCGTCTGGCCTTGCTTCCTAACACGTGTCTCCGGAGGACAATACTACGGATGAGGTTCTTGACATGTTAGGATGCTCGTGACAGATTTTTTCATCTCCGCGACCAGCCTGTTCCCTTCTACGCCCGTCTTCACCGGTGTCTTTAGGGGCCGGGCAGTCCCTTATCACACTCGGATCCCATTCAGTTTCCACCGAAATCCTCGGCTCAGACAGGAGGAGGCTTTCTGTCCGCCGCGATCAAACGCATCGATCTCTCCGCTATGTAACCGGAACGACACCATCCCGATCTGACGGTGACAGACACTCGCGCCGGCAGTCGTCCGATCACCGAGTTGTACTAAAGGGGCGGCGGGTTCATCACGGGCCGTGTTTGAGGGTGTTTGAGAGGCAAAAGATCATGCATCATGATTCACATCGGGCGCGATTGCGGATCTTCCCCGCTGGCTCCGTTGCGGTTTAAAATTTGAGGAACGGAAGCTTAGTATCGTCATTTCGTCTCCGGAGAACCTGGTTTCGCCGGGTACGGGAAATACCCGGAAGCAGAGTCTGTTGGATGCTGTGGGTGCTATCATCATTCAGCTCGAGAATGAGTGGATCACGGCAGGTGCGAATGTCGGGGAGAAGCTGGCTTAGAATCAGTGGCTTGATTTCTAGATCGTGACTGGGATTTATGGGGTCGTTCGTGACTGAAAACGAAGGCTTGGAAGGCGGCTAGGGTGCAATGATCTTATGTTATTATTGGATCGTGTACAGGGTGAATATGACCTATATCCAAATGTGATTACATTACAACGAGGCCGTAAGGGCCGGTAGGCACCCGGTCCCAACTCTTGGACGCGAGGGTGTTTAAAAGGTCATGACATTGTTGATTATCGACACATCGATAGGGGGAGACATACAAGGGGGTCGCCGTATCTAAGAGGAAGCGTCGGAAATATAAACACAGGCCCAGGCGCGGTCATGGAATCAACAAAGACCACCGGGAATACCAAACAACAAACCACGAAAAACACAAAAGGGTACAAAGGGTTGTCAAACACGGCATAATGCTACAATCCGTGAAAGAGTTCTTTCATGAACTCAAATGTGACGAGAGAGAGAGAGACAATGAGATGGTGATACAAATGGGAAACATCGATCATACAGTTGTTTCATGAGATCCAAGTCCAGAGGAGAGAGATCAGAGGGCGAAAGATAAAGGGTATTAGTTCGAGCGGGGAAGCGCGTCGACAGCCTCAGAAGCCGGGGAGGTCTGAAGGATCAGCGTACGCTGCCTCCTCCTAGTTGGAGTCTTCCTCAGGAGGTTCTCAAAGTACTCCCTGAAATCCGTGGTTGGAGTGTCTGGGGGATTGGCCGATGTCGCCTGGATGGCATTCCGGAAAACTTCAGGCTCGAGCTGTCGAATTTCGCTCGTAAGTAGCAGTTCAGTCGTATCATCTGAATTGGATTTACTTACAGGGCGCGAAACTGTCTTTGTCGTCTGATATTGAGCGCGAGGACGCATATGCTGAAGTCGGGGAACGCGGAGCTTGTGTTCGTCCTCACTGGTCTCGATGGAATTATATTCCTCCGAAACTGGAAGATCTCCGTATCCGCTCAGGCAGTACTTCTCGTCGGCGTCGGAGACGATGATCGTCGGATGCTCTTCCTCATATCGCAGAAGGGGGAGCTTATGGACATAGGCTCTAGGTCGCTCAGGGATGTTATAGACTGAGGCGGTAGGTGGCTGCAAGTCGCGGTTAGTGAGGGCCACCAGTGATTTCGCGATGCTAAGGCTGACCTGAGTGGTGGTGTTCATTGCTGATGAAAAGATGTGGAAGTGGGTGGTGAACGGAGCGCGCAGCTGGTCCGGGTTTATATAGATTAGTGTAAGGACCACCCAAGCCGTGCTCTGGCTTTGTTCGGGGCATGCTGGCGGCGAGTCAGCACGGGGCACTATGCCCTGGACCTACTGTTCGGTGTACTGCCGAGGCCGTGGCTACGGCACAGCCAAGACGTTAAACATTTCCTTTTTAGGAAGTCGGGCTGTCCTGCAAGTCAACTTACCCAACCCCCACAATTGAGCTCGGTGCGGTGCAAACCCAGGTATGACTGAGTTTGTCACTCACGGAAGATGAATATTTGCATTATGGGCTGGGCTACAGGTAAATGGGGTGTATTAGGTCTAAGGTACATCCGGGAGTGAACGAGGACCTGGCCGTGGCCGACTCGGGCGTCCGTGCATGGCTGGGCTTTCGCATGTGATCGCGAGCCATGGGCACTGGGTTTACCACGAGATGGACGACCTAGCAGTGGCGGAGGGTGACGTGGTCTCGTTGTATCCCTGTGGCGAAAGGTGATTGTGCGGATGAGGAGGACGTCAACACCACCTTGGAATCACAGGAACGTCTGCCATACCGTGGTGGGTTACTTTGTATACTCTACCACATCGCCTGCTTCAAGACGTCCTTTCGTCACCTGCTGTCCCTTTGACCTCATGATCTCTTCAATGTTCCGTAGACTGCCCTGACCCGTCCTCTCGTCCTTGAACCACCCAAGGTTGTCCGCAATGAGGTGCCTATCACAAGTCAGATCGCTTTCCGAAATACGCGGAAAAACAGTTGTGGGTTTTTCGAAGACGACGTACCTGTTCTTGCACTTGGGACACTGGATGATCACAATTCCGTGGTGATACGCGCGTTTCGAGAACATGTGCGACGTACGCTCATCACACTCGGGAACCTTGCACGTGAAAGTTAGGGAGTACTTGGGTTCATCCGGCTGTTGCGTCTTGGCCGGGTTTGGCGTGTCCTGCGAGAGGTGCCGTGTGCTAGGCGGTGCATTTGACGCTGAGTCAGAGTAGAGCCGTTGACTGAGACGAGTGAGGGACGGCAGAGACCGCCGTGGCACAGCTAGTTGGTGGGAAAAAAGTCTCGGGAGAGGGCGGGCGGACCTCAGCAATCGAGTGGACAGCATGAGGGACGGAGAGAGATGTGTCAATGACTGAGAATTGAGATCGAGACCGATTGCCGCTACGTCATCCGGCAAACTCACACGCTGCGAATTAACTGCAACTCTTCCACGCGGCTCGGACACCGGTTTGCGCGAACTGCAGAATCCCGAACCCACCTGAGCCGACGCCCAGGGAGAAACGCGAGGCAAGACGACGAATAGGAGACCGACCGGGTCGCCGCACAGCTCTCACACTTCCCTTTCACCTCCCTCACTGCGACTGAAGCCATCCTCTCTTTCTGAAGACCAAAATGACCGCGCGAGCTCCCAACGAGCTGGAGAGAAAACTCCACCAGGCCGCCTTGGCCGACCCCAAGAAGGTGTGTCTGTATGCCATGAAAACGATTCTTCAATGTCTTAATTCGGTTTTTCCAGGTGATAACCGTCAAACAGTCCGAGGCGATCATTCCGGACACAAAGATGCGCGAAAACGCGATAAACTTTCTCCTCGGAGTGGGCCTGCTCAAGATGCTCAAGGACAATCAGGGCACCGTCTCATTCCGTGCTGTTGCGAAGAACGAGATAAACGTGTATGTTACCGGTTTTCCGTACTGTCGAATGCTCACGATTGATGCTCCAGGACCAAAGATCTCGGCGGGGAGGAGAGCCTAGTGTTGGGTCATATAAAGGCAACCGGAAACGAAGGTATGTCATTCATCCCATCTTGCCCCGCGCGTCATGCTCAGCCACGACAGGGATCTGGACCAAACACCTCAAGGGAAAGACTGACCTACATCAAACGGTTATCGATAGGTGTATCAAGACTTTGACCCAAAAGCAGCTAATCAAGGCCGTAAAATCTGTCAAGGTGCTCGTGAAGTTCCGGTCACCGCATAATCCCCAGGCTAACTGACCCTTCTACCCAGCATCCGACTCGCAAAATCTACATGCTTGCCCACCTGGACCCTTCTGTGGAACTCACTGGAGGTCCCTGGTACACAGATAACGAACTCGACACCGAATTTATCAAGCTCTTGTGTAACGCCTGCCTTCGGCTTATTCAGGACAAGGTATGTCAATGATTCCTCTACTTAGGCGATATGCCAAATCTTTCCTAGAGTTTCCCCAAGCGTCGTTCACACCAATTGCAACCTGCCCTCTATCCTATCTCTGGTCTTCCGGAATACCCGAATGCTCAGAACGTGCTCCAGTTCTTGAAGCAGTCCGGAATAACAGAAACCCCCCTTTCTGTTGAGCACGTCGAAAGCCTTCTCAATGTGCTTGTTCTTGATGGAGAAATCGAAAGGGTAAATCAGTCATCCCTTCATCATGGGTTACCCCCGCTGAGTCTCTTTACCAGATCCCTGCGTATGGTGCCTCACTCTGGGATTCAAAGGCCATCGCGGACGACGCAGAGTCTGAGTCCGAGCGTCATTCCAAAGCCAAACGAAAACACCGATCTGGCGATGATGGTGATGGTCGTAAGAAGAGAAAGAGCTCAAAGCGGCAGGATAGCGACGTGGATCCTGATGATGCTTCTTCCCCACCACGGAAAAAGGGGGGCGGCAAGTCGAAACGCGAGGACAGCGATTCCGATAGCGAACCAAAGCGAAAACGACGAAAATCTAAAGTTCGCGAAGACGAGGAGGAAGACCGGACGGAGAAACGGAAGAAACGGTCCCGATCGAAGAAATCGAAAAGCAGAGAACACTCTGAAGACGAGTCCACTACCGCTTCGTCCGACTCCGGTTCCGAATCCGATAGACCTACCAGGCGTGAACGGTCCAGAGGCACTTCCTCCAAGTCAAAATTGAAGTCAAGCGCTTCGAAATCCGCTAAACGATCGTCCTCCCCCGCACTACTCGAGGAATACGATTATGAGAGCATGGGGACCACTCACGTTTATCGGGCGATCCGACCAGAACGCGCGGTCTCGGGGTGGTCTCAGGCACCTTGTACGGCCTGCCCCAGTTTCGAGTTCTGTGATGACAGGGGACCCGTCAACGCGAAGGACTGCGTGTATTATGGGGAGTGGTTGGGCTCCGCGACGGTCGCGGCAGAATGATTTCCGACGGTGATGGTCCAAGGACCCAGTCCGTTCTCACCTTTGTACTTCTCAAACTGCAAAACGAGGTGAATGACATCTGACAGATGGAAATCAACTCCTTAGCGAGAGGACTGCATGAATCTTGGCTTGGCTGATTTGTGATGGCGGTGCCGTCTGTTAGCCTCGGTCCATATAGCTACGCGTCGAGCAAAAGATCCACGACCACCGGTTCTGACATGAGCCCGTAGCAACGGCCCGCTATACACATTTAGGTTTTTACTGCCGATAACAAAAATACACGCAATATGCAAGATGTTCCTCCTACATAGGCATGCGATCGAGGGAACGAATAAGAACCATCATCATCCGGGTGCTCCCGCCCCGTTTGGATATGTTGGAATCCCACTGGTCCGTACTGATTCACAGACAGAAAAGATCAAGTTCCCCGATGGATCTGCGGTCCGCGGCGGCAGCTTCGTGGATGAGCAGTCGTGGAAATGGCATACCGTTAATGGAAGGTAAGTATCGTCCGGGGCTGAGAGCTGGGTGCGCCCACATTGGACTCCCTGCCCTCCGCTTTCTCTGGGTCCTCCACCCACTCATCTCCAACGGGTTTGAAGCCCGAGGCCTCTTCGCGGCACAAAAATTAACCCTCCTACAAGACGCAACTCTGTTACAGCTTACAGAGACTCTGCTCCCAAAGTCTGGTCTCCGAGTATTCGTTCCCCCACCAGGGTTCCAGCACATCGACCAACGTGTACGTCGCCCTCCTCACACTGTCCACCATCCATGAACTTGACGAGAATGTCAACTAGGAACCCAAACATCCAATGACTTCGCCTTGCGAGTCGACGGATACCCTCTGGACCGCGATCTCCCGGATCTCCTCGTCCATTAACGGAACGCAACCGATCTCCCGCCTGCCACCTGAAATACTCGCAGAGGTTTTTGGATGCTACCAAAACCTCGAAACTGCAGGACAACGAAAGTGGTACACATGGATCCAGCTCATGCTCGTCTCGCGTGGGTGGAGATCGATCATCTTATCATTTCCTTCCCTTTGGTCGAGGGTCTACATCACCAACGAAATCTCGCCAGAGATCATCCTGATGTTTTTGCAGAGGTCCGGAGGGCACCCTTTGGATGTTATCATCCCTCAGATGATACATCCGCCCACCTCGGAGTCCAACCAAAGGTTCCAGGCGCTGGAAGCTGTTTCAGCACACGCGTCCAGGATTCGAAGTTTCGTACTCGAGGACTCTGGTGAACACGACACAAGTCTTCTCCTTAGAATCTTCTCCCAGCCCGCTCCCAACCTCACACATCTCAACCTCTGGACACCCAGACCAGCAGGCAGCATGCCGTTCCCTACATTTTTCGGGTTGGAGTTTCCAAAGCTTAGGAAACTGGAAATTAAAGGGGTGGGAGCTTGGCCAAATATTCTTGGAGCGAACCTCACACGGATAACGATTAGCAACACCTTCACTCCCTACATATTAAGCCGCTGCATCCCGTATTCTCCGAACCTGAAGGTTTTAAAGCTCCTGCGTATCTGGAAAATCAGAAGAACAGACCTCAGCCCAGGGCAACGAATTGCTTTACCCCTCGGCGTGCGCCTCACGATCAAGGACTCACCGAGATGTCCCCGAATCCTCGATCTTTTTTCGCTGCCCCAGGATTGTCACCTTAAAATCGGGCACCCAATAAAGTTGACCGGTAATGGCACACCGCCTCTCTCCTGCGTCCTACCAGATGATCTTTCCTTATTCCAAAACCTGCGCACATTGGTGCGCCTGCACATAACGGCACGCTTCAGTAATAAGCCCGGACTCAAATTGAAGTGGTGCGGGTTGGATCGACCGACGTTGAGGGTTAACGTTGAGTTCTTCAAGAATCCGAGGATTTGGGAGCGGAACGGTAACACAGTGATGGGGTTTTTGGGTGACTTACGTCCAGTTGTTCTCGGGGGGGTGGAGGAGCTACGGATGGAAGGGTTTGTCGGGCCTTTGGAACCACAGGCGATCGAATTGCTCAAGTTCTTGGAGGGGATGCCCGCGTTGACGAGGCTGATCACAGCTGATAACAATGAGGAGGTATTCCGCTCTGCACTGAATGACCTAGGCTGTCGAACTGTTGTAGCTAAGACGGGGGCGTGATCCTGGGCACTTATTACCTTCAGATTTTTGGACAAAATTTTCATAAAGAGCGCAACCGTTTACATTTGGATATAACTTGGCACAAGGATCGTTACAACCTTGAAAACACGGAACACACCGACATAAAAGGGGGTTTTCCCAAGAAAAAGGAAGGGTCAGCCTTCGAAAATCATGACTCCAGATCAAAAGCCGCGAATCGCGATCGAGCGGGTCGCGTGAACCGGACGACCTGGCAGTGGCGGAGAATAACGTAGCCTCGTTGTATCGCTGTGGCGAGAGGTGATTGTACGGATGAGGACGTCGACACCAACCCGTAATCACACTAGGAACATCCGCCATACCACGACGAGTTACTCTGTACGCTCTACCACACCGCCCAGTGCGTCAACCGTACGTCCTCTCGTCACCTGTTGTCTATTTGACCTCGTGATCTCCCTGAAGTTCCGCTCCGGGAGAAGGCGAGCAGACCTCAGCAGTCGAATGGATAACATGGGGGTCGGAGGGAGATAACATGTCACTGTTAGCGTCAGTGACTTGAGAGAACTGAGATCGGGATTGATTGCCGCTACACCATCAGCAAACCTACCTTTTCTTTCACTCCCCTCATGGCGGAACACCCTTTCCCTCCGTCTTCCGGAAGGTATGAGGCGATACCCTTATGATATCAGGATTTTGACTGACGCAGAGATATCAAGATACAGCCACAAAATGCCCAAAGTTTATCCCATTCCGATGGTCCTAATGTTCTCACCGCGTCCGGATTCCCAACGCCGAGCGCGATCCCCACAACACTTTGTCGGTGATACATGAAATCGCGAGCAGACTTCTGCCGACCAGCCGGCTCCCTCCAGGTTTCGATACAGCGCCAACGAGAAAGGGTTGATGGTTGCCACACACGCCTGCCACCACCGGCCAAAGCTCCTCAAACACAAGTACCGTCTCCTCCGACACTCTCCGGGGTTGGGCGCAGCGACAGGTAAGTAATACAGTCATATTGCTGTTCTTCTCCTTAGTCGTTGACGTTTGGGATCCAGACATGCAAGGCGTCTCCACGGACGAGCGCATAATTAAGACTCGCCACCCGGTCCCCCGAGTGATATCGCTATTCATTCCTATGGTGACTAATCTCCAAATCACTCTCAAGTAGAGGGAAACCGTCGCCATGCACCATCCCCGCCGCAGACCTCCACAGTCCAAGTGGTGTACCGTTCTGCACAAGTGTAAGGAGCTGGAAGATGACCGTGCCCTATTTTCCACCAGAATTGATCTCAAGCAAGTGGAAGTCATCGTCGATGAAGACTGTTCCGATGGGTACGTAGCCACGGAACAGAAGTTTCGATTTCTGAGTGGCGCGCTCCCTTCGAGTAGGGACTGCACGAGAGACATGTGAACTGCGTGTTCGCTGTGTGGGGGTATACGGACGGTTCTAAGGTGTGTTTTTACATCGCCCGATTAGCACTGCGGCTTGTTGGACACCCCTAGAGCTGATGATTCCGGCATGTCCAACATGTTAGTTTCCACGTAGAATTTTCCGTGCCAAACAGGACGTTTCATATGGTCCAGTTAGCCGTTTGGGGGGAAACATGTTGTTCCAACCATGCAGCTGGACGTGCGTAGCAGAAGTGCAGAGCCAAACGGTTGATCGAAGGAGGACCGTGGCCTACCGTCACCCCCACGCGTGGTCATGCACCTACAATGGACGCTCCTCGGCTCAATAACACGGGAAACATGGAGCACGTCACCTACTGTATATATAGCGGCTGAGCCAGTCCTGACAGATCTCCTCACTCCCTCTCTCGCGCATCTATATCTTCCATCATGTTTCCCTCGAAGCAACTCACCACGAGCTGGCCAGCCGAAGTTAATGGCACTCTTATCAAAAGTGCACCATATCAAGTAGTTCGTGGTGACACACCCCCACCGGAAGTACAAAGGGCCACACCGACCAAACTTCAGTCAGCCAAAGGGTCACCTCGTCCACAACCCGAAACTTCCCACGTCCGAGATAAAGCACGTGGCGAAAGCCGGCCTATACCAGTAATTCAAAGGGACCCGCCGGTCAAACCTCTCCGCACCCTTGCCCCCAGGGACCCGCCAGTAAAACCTGCCCACACTCTTGCCCCTAGCAACCCACCGGCCAAACGTGCTCGCACTCTTGCTTCCGAAAACTTGGCGGTCAAATCTGTCCCCACTCCCGCCCCTGATAACTTACCAGCCAAACCTGCCCACACTCTTACCCCCAACAACCCACCGGCCAAACATGCTCGCACTCTTGCCTCCGACAACTCGCCGGTCAAACCTATCCCCACCCTTACCCCCGATAACTTACCAACTAAACCTGACGGTGCTCTTACCCCCAGCAACCCACCCGACCTACCAACAACAGTACTCCCAAAAGGGCCCCCAGGTCGATGCAAACAATGCACACAACCAACACCCGATGTAAGAGATTACTCACATTCGTTTATGTTTACGTTGCTGATTTTCGGTTTGAAGGGGGGCAGATTCTGCGCACAGTGCAACCGGCATTGGACTCGGCCGTCCTACAAAAGATAGGTAGTGAACTCGTGACCAGATGTGGTAGCGGATTCAGTATGTATGGAGTGAACCCCGTTCAGCACGGGTCCAGGTATCTGTCGACGGTCCGCCCTTTTTGCCAGCTTGATTCGATCTCTCGCTAGGATATCTTCGGCACCACCTGGATCTGGGATTGACATTCGAATTCTTTGTTTTTTTGGTTATGCCTTCCTCTATGATGATTCAGCGTTAGTGCTCCCTATCGTGGCTGGGAAATTTTCCCATCAGGAAACCTAAGAGGACTTCGATGAGATTCGAAATCGCGCAAGTTCGCCGACTCGGCTTTCGGATGAGTTAGCCATGAAATCCTTGCACGGACATGACGCATGATCACTCAACGCATCCATCATCGCTACGAGGGATACTACGCGACACTTTCAAAGCACGATGTTCAATGTACCCGTTCACGTAGAAGCAACGGAAGTTCTTGAGCT
>Ga0307515_10014434_pt1 | contig 14644 bp, 18 predicted proteins | sample 17_EM_MG_FD_194513 | JGI IMG/M metagenome (GOLD analysis project Ga0307515, IMG submission 194513) | Populus trichocarpa ectomycorrhiza microbial communities from riparian zone in the Pacific Northwest, United States - 17_EM | ecosystem: Host-associated > Plants > Roots > Unclassified | place... | reverse complement strand
TATTGTTGAACTTTTGATCTGTAAACCTAGCACGGGGTCCTGGTCCAAAAGGGCTTTTATATGGAACGTTTTCACCAGGTGATTCAACAACAATGGTATGATGTTGTTGTTCAACTATGTTGATAGAATCACCAAAGGGGGAGTTTGACATGGCACCCGGGGTAGACGAGTCTCGGCCCCCATTCGAGGACTCAAATATTGAAAGATGCGAGTCCAGTTCTTGCAATCCCATCAAATTGAGATCATCACGGAGCGGCATCTGAGTGTCCATTGTTGCTGCCATCTTTGTAACCTTGGGTCTTGTGACTTTGGCTGATTGCTTCGAGATATATCGGCCGTCGGGCAGCCGTGGGGTCAGCGATGCTACTCGAATTTCCCATTCGACTTGATATCACTCATCCATAAGCCCGCCCCCTCGAGTATCATCGAGATGTTTGTTTAATCGCTCCTCGACAACCTGGCCGAGCTTGTTAGCGACCCTTCGACTGACTTGATATGGATATAATGTACCACCACGTGTAATCGTCTCACCTGGCGCATTCAGTATTGACCAGTATCAACCGTATGTCCAATGCCGAGTCTTATGTGAGCTTTCCAGCCCGGTTGTCGTCGCTCGCAAAGGCGATTAAGATATTCGAAATCTCGAAAGGATTTGGGCGGCTGGTCGAGTCGTACGATTGTGAAATATCAAGCCCTTCTTGAGATCCAGCGAGAAGATGCGCCGCCAAAGCGTATCGGCAGCTCACGTGCCGGTTCCAATTTTCGACGATGCCTCTTCCGACGTAGCATCAACTTGTATTATTAAATCGATAGGGGGTTCATAATTCTTTCATGAAGTGATTTCACAGTCATTTGGTGCTTTCTATTACATTATTATTCTCGAGGTCTTCACGAGTCTCTCGAAGTGAAGTGTGCCACGGAGTGCTTCCCAGCTCCTATGATGCTTGTGCAGTATTCTTCCCCAAGGAACCCTTCTCAATCGCCACATCCATCATTCTATTCCCGCTGATAATTGATGTCGTGCAGATGATGATTCGCTTTCGTGCTGGAGTAGAGCTATTAGCATGCGAAGTTGAAAGGGGGGGAACTGAGCATGCCTTCTTCTTGTTTGGCGATGAATCTCAAAGCAGCAATTTCCGTAAAAGTTATGCCACCCAAGAATACAATAAAAACGACCTTCTTCTCGCCACTGCCAGTAAGGAGAGCTCGCGCTTTCACAGCCTTGTCTTCCCCCTTCTGAACTTCATCAAATGTTGCGCCTCGTGCATGCTTCACTGCCTCGTCGAATCCCCGCCATCCTTGTGAGGCTCCACCAGTTGCCACCCCAGCCGCGTTATTCGCATTACCTCCACGAGTGATGGAAGTTAGATATTGCTTCTGCAGAATGCTCTGAACCAGGCGCACTGACAACGGCGCATAGCCGCTGTACACGTATGCGATATCGTTCGGATCGTGTTCATTAACTTCATCAACAATTAGACGAAGCGCTTTTCGCAAATATGTGTAATTCGTCTTGGCCCCTGCGACAGCCCCTCCTCCAGTCATCGGAATCATCGCCGCCATTGGTGAGCTTCTCGAGAGGAGTAACTGCAATTTTTCGAGAGCGTCTAATGTAAGCAGATGTTGGTAGCCATAGGCTTGCAAGATCATCTTCTTGAAGTGCTCGAGATGGCTATGCTTTATGCCCCCAGAAATACATGACTCTAAGCACAAAACTCGCAGTACTTCTGAGAGAGGGGCATCCCGAGAAATGAGCTCTTCGATCGCTTCGTGTTGTGATGAAGGATCGGCCCCTGCGGCTAGATTCTGCTGCACCTCAAGCAATCTGCTGAATTGATCGGTTCGTGTATGCTTGAAAATTTCCTCTGCCAGCGCAATATGTATCTTCAAGCTTCGCTGTTCAGCCTGGTACCCCGGAAGCTTGTTCACAAACTCTCTCAACTCTGCCGTCGTTTTTGTCGAGTGTCTTGCGTCAAAATCATTCTGAAGCCGCCTGGCTACTTTGTTCAGCAAGCTTTTAATAATAGCGAAATTCGTGTCTCTGAGTTGATCGTAGAGTTTATCGGAAGAATCCAGGGTGATTCTTTGCTTCTTGGCTTCGACCGGCGCTGTACCCACAGTCTTTGAGGAACCTGGCGCAGGCTGTGGGACTGTGCCAACGATCGAAGAGTCCACATCGGCTTGATTATTTTGAATTCGCACCACTTCGTCGATCAAGCCCTCGTAAGTTAATTGTGTGAGCAGAGGAGTGGCATAGTCAACCTCGCGATCGATAACGATCAAGCTTTCAATCGTAGTACTCGGTGTGAGACCGAGCTTACTCGTCTCGTTCGTATCTTCGCCAGCAATCAATTCTTGTCGCATTCTTGCCAGTAAATCTGCCACCCTTTTCGCATTGTCTCCTTTTCCAGTGATTCGAGGGAAAAGACCATGCTTCTGCTGGATCAGCATCAGAGCACGTGCCAGTACGAATGTTGGCGTGGGATCTCGATGGAGGTATAAATCGGAAAATGAATCTTCCAATTCTAAAGATAACAAATCTTTCTCTAGAGGAAGAAAGTAGAGAGGAAACTCCGAGGTAGTGGTATCTCCTAACACACCCGCCTCCTCGAGAATCTTTTCCGACACAAGAGTCTTTCTTGGAACCCAGAATATCGAGAATTCATGCCCCGTCTGGCTCTCTCGCTGCATACGTTTTATATGGTCTAGATGGTGTCAGCACGTAATGGCAGCATCACTTGCATATGGAACAGATGGAATTGACACTATTAATCGTGCTGTGTTACATGATTTATTCATTTTGGGCTCAAGACTGACTAAGTAGAGTAGAGGAAGTATTCTACAGAGTCTACTTTAAGAGCCCATTGAACGTTGGATCATCGGAGAAACGGACAGGGAAATTGTTCTGAAAAATGACATACCAGCGATGGACTGGGCGTGCCTTGCGCTCTCTCCTCGAGCTACAAACACAACATTTCGCTGGCTGACGTCCGCATTGCCATTCTCCAGGAAGAACAACTTGTCTACACCGTATTCCTGAAGGGTCGAAAACTTGACGAATAGGTTTATCGGACCGGCCAGACCCCTCTCAAGTACCAAGTTCTTCTTTCCTCGGACCTGTAGGTCGGACAGGTCAGTCGCTGCCTGGCGCAATCTAAGAGAATGGGAGCCCTTACTTACACCCTCGAGTAAGTACAGAAGATCCTTTCGTGCTTTGTCTTTAATCTGGTCCGTATCGAACCCAACATGAGGAGCCATGGTGAGCTCTACATGTGGGCGCACGTTGATTGAGATGCGAGACCGATGAGAATGAGAAGAAGGCTGCGGGGCGGGATTGAGCGCAGCCAAGTCCAGTGTTCGCCTAACCCTATTTGGAGTGTAAATTGTTCAACACCACCATGAACCTTTGAACGGCTCCTGTTATTAAACAGCTACTTAAAAATGCTTCAGAAATAGGAATATCATGAATTCAATTTCCCAGCAATTTACAAATTGGGTTTCCTACGAAGGTCACTGTTTGAGCCGGATTCCAGAAGCAGAGATGTCACGGAATTCCAGAGGCCTAAAGACTAAATGCCGAGAATTAAGCAGCAACGTAATCTCACTTCAAAAGTGCTGCCGATCTATAATTGATCCAATATTTGAGGCTTGTTACAGAAATGTCGTGTGCAGATGACTTTGTCCAGCCTCACGGCGCTAATGGGGTTGCAGCCAAAATATTTCAGCCTCGTCGTCAAAGCAAAACGACAACCCACCCATGACTCAGAAATTCTGAATATTAGACCCCACCCCTCGAATGCGACCGAGTTGGATTGGAAGTGAATGAAGACTGTTAAATCTCACCTCCTAAGATCTGCGAGATCATTAAGACTGTCACTGGCTATTTCAAGATCAATCACGTTTGCAAAAGCACGGGTTTTATTCACAAGTCCTCGAAATTTCTCTATCACAGCGAGGCGGAAAGAAGACGACCTCGCCATGGCCCCCAAAGGCCAGAAATTTGAGCTGAAGACTCCCAAGGGGACTAAGGATTGTAGGTTTGCTTCTCAATATGCTAGCCCACGTCTAACATAGACCAGGGGAGGGCAAGGACATGGTAATTCGAGACAAAATCTTCTCTACCATCACCGAAGTCTTCAAGCGCCACGGAGCAGTCACAATAGATACCCCAGTCTTCGAATTGAAAGAGATTCTCTCCGGAAAATATGGCGAAGACAGCAAACTCATCTATGACCTCGCGGACCAAGGAGGGGAAATATGTTCACTGCGGTACGACTTGACTGTCCCGTTTGCCAGATGGCTGGCTATGAATCGAGACGTCCAAAATATCAAGCGGTACCACATCGCAAAAGTCTACAGACGAGATCAACCGGCAATGACCAAGGGCAGAATGAGGGAGTTCTACCAGTGCGATTTCGACATAGCCGGTATTTACGATCCCATGCTGCCAGACGCCGAGATCGTACGGATTACGACTGAGGTTTTCGAAGGACTGGGATGGAATGGACGATATACGATCAAGCTCAACCACCGAAAGATATTAGACGGGATCTTCGAAGTTTGCGGAGTACCAGTAGAGAAGATCCGGACTATTTCATCTGCGGTAGACAAGCTGGACAAGCTGCCTTGGGAGGAGGTGCGCAAGGAAATGACCGAGGAAAAGGGTCTTGATGGCAGTGTTGCAGACAAGATTGGCGAATATGTGGTTCAAAAGGGACAGAAAGACCTTCTCAGCAAGCTACTGGCTGACCCCCTACTTACCGCGAACGAGTCTATGAAGGCTGGCATGGCAGAGATGGGACTACTATTTGATTACCTGGAAGCCTTCAATTGTCTGGACAATGTTTCATTCGATTTGAGCTTGGCACGTGGACTGGATTACTATACCGGTTTAATTTACGAGGTTGTCACAGAAGGTTCAGCACCCCTGGCAACGACATCAGCAGCCACAGCAGCACCTCCCAAAGGCTCGAAAAAGCCTTCTGGTGGCAAAGCTGGAGCAGACTTCGATGAGGACCGATCATCAGATCCTAGCATTGGAGTTGGTAGTGTGGCAGCTGGTGGGCGATATGATAACCTAGTCGGAATGTTCTCAGGCAAGAACCAAATACCTTGCGTAGGAATTTCGTTCGGTGTTGACCGAATTTTTTCCATCACCAAGGCGAGAATGGCGGCAGACAAGAACTCGGAATTGGTCAGGAACAATGAAGTCGACGTCTATGTCATGGCCTTCGGCGGAAAGGGGTTCACAGGTCTCGTGAAAGAACGCATAGCCATATGTGCTGCCTTATGGGAAGCCGGAATCAAGGTAAGTCTTTGTTAGCTATAATCAATAAAACTTAGCTAACTGAAATTTCCAGGCTGAGTTCTTATACAAAGTCAAGCCAAAGCTACCCAATCAGTTCAAGGCAGCAGAAGTAAATGGCGTACCAATGGCAGTCGTCATAGGCGAAGACGAGGTTGCCCAAGGCAAAGTCAAAATCAAAGAGATGGGTCTTCGAGAAGGCCACCCTGAGAAAGATGGTGTCTTAGTCAACCTCGCTGACCTTGTACCAGAGATCAGACAGAGGTTGAAGCGGAAGACAACTCTTGATCAGCTAGCGCAGGAGGCAGAGGGCTTGAGAGTGGTCGATGGGATCAAAGGGGAGCCTGAGAAGACAGAGGATGTGCCTGAGACAGAAAAGCCAGCAGACGAGTCACTATTGTCGCAGGAGGCTATTGGTGCTTTGCCTGCATCGTAGGCTTGTCCATGAAATAAATGACTTCAAAATGTACAAATAGCTGACCATAGCACGATTCTACAACATATTACTTACCAGGGCCAATTTGCTTTGATTGCGCGACTTCAAGACATGCTTACTTTAATTCTCTGCAGCTTTCAAATATAAACACTCCCCCTTTCTTCACCGTCAGTGGAATTGGTTGTGATCATTTGAAAAACATCACTAGGAATGAGAATGTGCGGAAAAGTTCACTGAACATATTTGGGGTCCGAAAACACATTCTCTATGCACACCTTCGCTGTGAATCATCCAGACGCCGCGCTGTAATGCCATCCAAACCAAGTTCCCAGCCCCACTCATCCGTCCGTATGAACTTTCAAGTCCTCTCATACACCAACACCTCGAACGCCCTTAATCCTATTCTGATTGAAGTACCATCCATCCTATGCCCCACTGCCAATCTCTCCAGCCATCTGAAAGAACCATGCTGTAATATTCCATACCATCCTCTCTCTAACCAGGTGATCAAGTAGCGTCCTCAAACCGTATTATCATGATAATAGAAATCAATATCCCTCGGCCGCCTCCTGTTGTTCGCCACAAACTGCTGGTCTCCCTCCGGCCGCTCGTTCTTCGTGTTCCCAGTCAACATGCTCTGCAAGCTCATGCAGATGCTCTCCACGTTTTGCACGGGCGACCAGCCTTGTTGGCCGAGGAGATCAAGACATATGATGCCGTTTGAGTAGATGTGTGGATGCATGGGTATTGGGCGGTCGGGGCAGAGGAGGAAAGTTACTTCTGGGGGTTCTGAGTGGGATGTTAGCTAGTGGTGGGGTTGGAGGGGCAGAAGAGGAAAGCAGAGCAGAGCAAGAAGAGTGAGTAGCTAGGAGAAGGCAACTACACACCAATAGGATATGAAGGGCTGAATTTAAACTTGAGTCTGTATGTCTGATTCAGGTAAATAGGGTTGCTGTCGAGGACCTTGATGTCGAGCAGCCATTCTTGGAAGTCTTCTGCCTTGACGAGCGAGATTCCGGGTGGTAGTTGGCCATTGATCTGAGAGTACAAAGGAGGGTCAGCACCATAGCTCTGACTTAGGGATGTATGCCCATACCTTACTCAGTTCCTTGGACAGACGTTTCGACGCGAAGTTCGCTGCCATGACGGCGTTGCGGTCTCTTGTTTCCGGTCTTGTTGCGTAAAGGTTAGCTGGAACGATGTTGCAAGGAGCTAAAATTGTCAGGAACTTCGGTTTCCCAAATAGTGGCCCGGCCTGATGCAGCTTTGGAGCCCAGTTCTGGATGTGAAAGCCTACGTGAATATTCGAAGTTTCAGAGGTTGAACCGGATGGGAATCGTTTATCGATAGGCTCTTGACCACGTCCACGTCGATAGGCTCCAGCGGGCACCCTTCGCGTCACAGGGGCTGGGCATCAAAATCAAATGGCCGCACAGGGCTGGGCAGAGCAAAATAGGAAAGGCACTTGAACTCCTTCGTATCAAACTCAACAAGAACTACTCGCCGGTTTTAATCGAACCCTCAGCGGCTTGAAAGGCAGCCAGTCAGTGTCACGTGAAGGGATCTGCAAGCCCCTTGAGCTGAGCCACCCCTCCATAGCTGCGGCTGACTGCTGGCAAGGCAGACCAACGTGCAAACCACTCAGTAATTCCTTGGGAAACTATTTATTGTTGTGGCATCGAGTCTGCGAGTCATTTCCTCTATTCTCGAGCTTGCACTTCCACAAGGGCTCGCATATCTTCCTACATACACCGCGCACGACAGCCTCGCACCTTAACCCCACCAGGTCTCACTTCAGGAGCTTTCCAACTCGACTCAGCGCAGCTTCTGTGCGCGTGAGTTACGGTAAATCATCTGTACCAGGTTGCAGATTGAGAGCCACGAAGGGACACGGCAATTGAGGTTAAGAGCCATAAGAGGAAGCCACGATGAGTTGTAAGTTCAACCCCGCCTCGTCAATCTGCTCACAGCGCCCTGTCGGTGCAGATCTGTATTAGCAGATCAGAATTACACCTGAAGGGCGCTGGACGTTCTCATATCTCCTCATATCCACACCCTCTCTTAACGTTCCATGGACATCCTAACATGTCGTTTGCTCCTCTTCAAGTCTCCAACATGCTCAACAAGCTTCACGGCCAACCAGAGAGCTATGATAAGAAGTATGCCCCCCGAAAATATCTTCAAGAGCATACTAACAGATCAGCAGGTCAAGATATCGGTTTGGTCGAACGCTCGGCGCAGGCACATATGGCATTGTGAGGGAGGCAGAAGGACCAACAGGAAAGGTTGCCGTGAAGATCATCCTTAAGAAGAATGTCAAAGGGAACGAGCAGATGGTCTACGACGAACTCGAGATGTTGCAGCGGATGAAACACCCACACATTGTCAAGTTCGTGGACTGGTTTGAGTCGAGGGTGAGATTTGGTTTCCTTATTCGTGCAGGCGCTGGCTGACATATTAATACAGGACAAATATTATATTGTCACACAGTTGGCAACTGGAGGAGAGTTGTTCGACCGAATCTGCGAGCAGGGGAGATTCACAGAAAAGGATGCCTCGCAGACCATTCGGCAAGTCCTCGAAGCCGTGGACTACCTACACAACAACAATGTTGTCCACAGAGGTAAGGCATTCGAGCCTCAAATTATGAAGTCTTTCTAACTAACAATCGAAGATCTCAAACCTGAAAACCTACTTTACTTGACCGCTGCTCCTAATTCCGATCTCGTTCTCGCAGATTTTGGAATTGCCAAAATGCTCGACTCAAAAGACGAAGTCCTCACAACCATGGCTGGTTCTTTTGGCTATGCAGCACCCGAGGTAATGCTCAAGAAGGGCCATGGCAAACCAGTCGATATGTGGTCCCTAGGTGTGATCACCTATACTCTTCTCTGTGGATACTCTCCTTTCCGTAGCGAGAACCTCCAAGACCTCATCGAAGAATGCAATAATGCTCGAGTCATCTTCCACGAGCGGTATTGGAAGGATGTCAGTGACGACGCAAAGGATTTCATTGGCCATCTCCTGCAACCAGGTCCTGATGATCGGTCCACCAGCAAGGTACGTCTAAATTCTCTATTGTGTTAACCACGCTCACACTTCCGCAGGAAGCTCTCCAGCATCGATGGCTCAGTGGAAGCACCGCCACGGACCACAATCTCCTGCCAGAGATCCGCGCGTACATGGCAAAGGCTCGTCTTCGCCGTGGTATCGAGATTGTCAAGCTGGCCAACCGCATCGAAGCACTCAAGATGCAAGAAGACGAGAACGACGAGGTGCCAGGCGAATCTGATGTCCCCGCTGATGCCAAAGCTGCCGCGGGTGCGGCTCTCTCTGGCCAAGCTGGGCAAGAAGTCAGACCCGGACTGGGTAGCAGCAGTTCGGCGGGAAGTGCACCTGGTGGTAAACGGACACTTAGTAACATTGCCAAAGGAGCGATTTTCAGAGAAGTCGTGCTAGCGAAAGTCCGAGAGATGAAGGAAGCCGAGAAGCAGCTGCAGGTGGAAAAGGACGCCGAAGCCAACGCCGCCAAGCGGAAGAGCTGGACGGGGGAAAGCTCATAGGGTGGTTTCATTCATTGTCGTTGTGCGTTGATTTATCAGTGGAAGGAAAGTCGATACCCGAAATAGGGAATGGTTTCAAGTTTGCTTTTTTCACTGCGTTGATTACATACTCATCACAGAACCTCTTTTACATAGCGAGACTGGTTTGGTTTGGGGGCCTGGTCAGGATGAATGGAAAAGCCAAAATCCTCACAAACCTTTCCACTCATTGAGTATCCCGATTTCAAGAGAGCCTCGAACAGGTTTTGCCTCACTTGTGCAGAGATCTCTTATTTCCTACCCTCCCCAAGCATCCTATCATCCTGCCCAGGTCCCTCACTGCTATCCCCACGCGTCTCAGGCTCAGGAATCACACATAACACTTTCAAGTGTCACCGTGAAGGCTCACAATCCAGCAGCAGATCAACGCTCTCCTTTAATCAGTCCTGATCTTGTGGCCTTAGACTGAAATCCTCGTACCAACTCTTCTCCAGAACTAGAAACAAGCCCACCAAATAGATACCTGGAAATGAGTTATAAATCAGATGCGCGAGCAAGCTTCTCCCTTGGGCCAGGCGGTGGTTCCACTTATGAGGTCTCATTCCATGTATTAGAATTACCACCCTATAATTCATTTGTTGCGAGATGTCTATGGGAACGGCTCAAGCAACATCCCCAAGAAGTGGGGAAACAGACTGGTATCATCGTGCGCCAAACCGCCCCTACACGCCCAAGTAGAGAAAGGCTCCCTAATTCGAATCTGGTACAATATTATGCTTATAAGAAGCCACGAACGAACACAATCTAATCCATCCTCTCTACTGTATCGTTGAACTTTCCACACGAAGGGAAATTCACACCAACAATTCGTCAAAAGAGAGTTTAGAAACCCTCCTGAACCTCACCCAACGCCTCCTCACACAAAACCCGATACCTCTCCCCATCAAACCGCTCTCTCTCCCACCCTCTCTCCTTCAACCTATTAATGCGCTCCCTCAACTCAGTCTTCATCACCTCCTCTCTACTAAGACCCTCCAGCGCGCCACTCGCCTCTCTGCTCCCCTCAAAGAAAGCACCTGGGAGATTGGAACGTCGAGTCTTTCTAATATCGGAGAGGATAGCGATTTGTGAGTGGATGGACGTGACGTGGTAAGCGAGTTGTTTTGAGAGGGCTGTAAGCTGCGTGCGGTAGCGGGTTACGGATTGGGCAAGGAGGTACGAGGAGAGCGTGTAGAGATCTGGTTGGTCATTTTCTAGTGGGACAGGCACGTTTTCTCCTTCTGCTGATGGTGGCCGGGGGAAGGCATCGATTATCGTTTCTTCTGACGGGAACTCTGATTCAGATGGCATGGTTGAGAGTTTTGCGGAGAAGGAAACTTTCTTCTTCATGCGGAGGATGGAAGGAGAAGTAGATGAGACAGAGGGAGGTGCTTTCAGAGGAAGCGGAGGCGAGGTCTCGGCATCTGTGGGTGAGTGCGGACGGGAGGATGTAGAACTGGTCGATTGTTGAGAGAACACTGAGTCCACTGAGGATCGAATGCTGGACGATACTGAAGAGGTGGATCGCGGGGTAGTATGCATGAGATTTGGCTCTGCGGAGAAGAAGGCGTATTCTATATATGACTCTGCTTTCTTGTAGAAAGAAAGGGCTTCTTGGAAGAAGGGCAGCTTGTTGCTGGAGTGGTTGTGAAGAGAGCGGGCGGTCATTTCCAGGGAGCTCGCAGTGAAGAAGCAGAGGTAGATGGAGTATAAAGGCTGTGTTTGGTTCTGGATATGGTTAGATCGCGTGTCAAACACGTTCTGGGCAGACTTCTACCGTAATGTTGTCGAGAATCTGTTTGCATCTCATTGAACAGTGCTTGTACTGTCCCTTCACGTAAAGGATCTTGACCTCCTCCATGACTGCTTTCCACTCCTCTTCAGTGTGTGGCACGATGATGAGGTCAGTGACAGGTCCAGGGCGACGTTTTCGTGTTTGTGGGATAGTAGGCGATGTTGAAATTGGAGTTAAGGTCTTCGACGGATATGAAGTACGCTGAGAACGATTCTCTTCATATGAGCTCAGTTTGAGCGGTATCAACCGGACGCCCATGACTGGAGACGGCCTCTGACTGACAATAGTAAGGTCTTCGTTTGCACTGCCGCGGTCACACAATGATTTATCTGCAGCTTGCCGAGAATCAAATATTCGACTACTAGAACGCCGGCTCGGAATTTTGTTTGTAAGGCTTTTTGACAATGGATCTGAGCAGCTAGGGAAAAGCGAATATGAAGAACGATGGTGGAGGAGGAGGACGGCCATTGTGATTGGCTCCACAACAAGTCAACTATTGAAGTCAGGATGAATGAGATCTGAAGCAGCTGTATGTGTCAAGGTGGTGCCGGGGAACGCGTCTATTAATGTTTCTTTCTGATAGAAAAAGCAGAGCTGTCTAATCCCTCCACAGCTCGATTCCTTTTTGGACACTTGTCCAGGTCTGAGGCCCTTGCAGCACATCGTTGCCCAGGATCAGACGCCTCCACGAAGCCTCTCGGATCACTCGATTGCATGAAACGGCCTCATTTCTGGATGTTTGTCAAATTGATCGGCCAAAAGTGGAGGCCAAACAGAACAATGACGGGAGCGCATGCATGAAAGAATGCCACAGCCCCTGTCGATGCTGCAAGAAGGCGGGGCAGGGGCCTCTTTCGTTGCTTCGTCTGACTTTTCAGTGTCCGTGGGCTCTGTGCGCAATTGTCCGAGGTTCATCTGATCAGTGTGATCAGTTCCTGACGATCACAAAACGCCAAGATGGAGGTACTTTGCACAGGTGTAACGGGCTGCTGTCCGAGAGATGGCGAAGCATCTGCACAAAAAGGGGGGAAGAAATTTTCACAGCGCATCGGAGGAGCGTTGCCCCTATTCTACTGTAGAATCCACGGAGTCGATTAATATATTAAACTTCTAACGAAGTCAATTTGCAAGGTCAGGGGGCATTATTGATGCAGGAGCAGGAGAGAGATGCTCACAAATGCGAGACATATCTCTCTCTCGGAAGCTGGCGGGACCCCTGCACCCCGTCCGGTACTTATTCCGAGAAAAGAACAAGGAAGCCATCTCGTATTTCCTTCACTCGAAAGAATAATGGACCTCCAATCCTCGAACTAGGTCTTGAGCGCCCCGAAGAGGCTTCCAAAATGGGAGTCACTGGGATCAGCGTGTGCATAAAGATGCTCATCTCTCTAGTTCCCAGAAGCAGTGATGAAGAAGTCACCAAAGCAAGCAAAGAGGGATGAACCGACAATGAGGATTCTGCCTCACATCTTATCCTCCACAAGATGTCATTATCTTATGTTGCAATGCTAAAGTATCTTGACTCCAGTCCCAGCAGCTTGCGCCATCAAAAACGCTTTCAATGGACTCAGAGAGTTGATGGCCCTCAGCCCAATACTCCTCAACCCCACCAAGGGGCCACTCTCAACCGCATAAAGCTTGTGCAGCTTATCACATACTCCCAGCAGCATATTATTTGCTGCATATCTCTCCACATTATACCGCTCTAAAGACATTTCGACTCCAATGTCCTGGCCGTGAGTGACAGCAAAATCGATAGTCTTTACCAGACTTTCAACATCTCCTTGCCCTTGATTAAGCCCCTGACCAGCCAGTGGATGTATAGTATGCGCAGCATCTCCAACGAGAGCGACCCGTTCGCCGATATATGTGTCTGCATGACGTAGCTTCAGGGGAAAAGATGCTATGCTGCCTTCTTGTACACCCACCGCCTTCTGGGGAATCCGTTGCATGTCAAACTCCGTGTGTTTCTCTCTCCAAGAGAACTCGTCCGCTTGACCCGAAGCTTGCGTATGCATATATGCAAGATCGACCGGTGATAACCTGAAAGCTGCATTGACCATAGCAATGAAGTCTTTCGGGCTCAGCGTCTTCAGATGTGCTGCCAGTGCTGGGGTAGTTGACCAAACCAAAGTGGAGTAGTTTCCTGGTAAAGGGAGCATTGCCACAGGGCCCGTAGGCAGGAATCTTTGGTATGCCGTCTTGGACGCATCTCCTCCCCATCCACTCCCCTCCGTCTCCAGCGTAGCGACAACCCCATGCCTTTCATAATCCCACCCTCGACTCTCAATCCCAGAAAATGCCCTCACAGGACTGTTTGCCCCATCTGCACCAACCAGCAACCTGGCAGCAAGTCGTCTCCCACCATTCAATTCCACCACAGGCCACATACTCAAATCCGCCTCCTCGCTCTCCTCTCCAAACCCAATATTCTCAACCTTCTCCCTGTCCAAGATTTCCACGCCTCCCAACTCGTCAATCCTCTTCAGCAGCCCGGAAGTGAGATTAAGATTCTCATTCATAAAAGCAATCGGCCTCTCTCCCCTACCAGCCTCTTTCTCTGCATGCCAATCAAACTCAATCCTCGCCCCGGATATCCCATCCCAAACCTGCATCTCAGTGTACCCTTGCACTCTTTCCCTCTTCACATGTTTCCAGACGCCAATCGTATCAAGAAAACGTACCGATGACGGAGTGAGAGAGCTACATCGATTGGAGAATTGGTTCGGGGGGAGGGAAAAGTCGCGTGTTTTGCTGAGATCTTGACTTTCGACCAAGGCGACTTTCAGGTTGGCTGTCGCGGGGGAGGAGCCTTGGTCGACGTTAGTCAAGATTTACAGTTGGAGAGAGGGGCACACACGTAGAGCTGCCAGAAGGCTGAGTCCTGCAGGCCCTCCGCCTACGCAGACCACATCGTAGATGGATGGTCTGGGGGGTTGTGACACGGAGGCATAGCCTCGTCTTTGTCGTCGTAATTGATGGTTGCAGCTACTACAGATATAGTTCACAAGCTGCCCAGTCAGGACAGATGTTCTAGTAGGTTTCATTGTGCCATTGAATGACTTGTTCTGAGTGAGTTGTGTACATGATGGATGTAGCTGTTGAAATTCGGAAGGGCATCGGAAAAGCACTTCGCGAGGTCACGTGCGGCGGTGTACAGCAATACCTTAAGGTATCTCTGGAGATAGCTACGTAGGTAGGATATCGGAAGGGGCAAAAAGATGTAAGATTTTCTGTGTTTATCATTGATTTGCTGAAGGTTTTTGACTAAAGTACGTATGTGCATCTATGTAAACTTCCCCTTCACGACGTCTTATGTAAAATGCAGTGTAAGACGGTGGACAGAACCAGGCGGAAGAATGTCCACCTGAAACTTTTTCCCCAGAGAACTAGCACGAGTAGACGAGCAGCAGCAACCGGTATTCAAGAAGTCATCCTGAATGTTTGGTTCTGGGAGATCCCGTCCAGTCGCTTCTCCAAGTTCTCCGCCACCCGACGTGCTAGATGATGCGATAATGCCTCCGCGC
>Ga0307515_10014433_pt1 | contig 14644 bp, 7 predicted proteins | sample 17_EM_MG_FD_194513 | JGI IMG/M metagenome (GOLD analysis project Ga0307515, IMG submission 194513) | Populus trichocarpa ectomycorrhiza microbial communities from riparian zone in the Pacific Northwest, United States - 17_EM | ecosystem: Host-associated > Plants > Roots > Unclassified | place... | reverse complement strand
AAATTTTAGTAAGACAAGGTTAATGTTTTTGTGTAAGCAAACTAAGAACCTAATTTTGGTCATATTTTTAGGAAGTAATATTGTTTGTGTACATAAAAGATACGAAACTAACACAACATATATATATATTCAGTCATGCTTTATCATTTCTTTTAATTTAAACCAAATAAACATCAACTTAATTCTTTATTATTTTATTTTTCACATCTATTTAAATTATTAAATTAAAAATTACTTGTGAAATATGAAATATGACCGATATGCTTTTTTATAAACAAGAAAATTCAAATAGGATTTGATTATGTCATAAAACAAATCTAACTTAACATTTATATATAATCCATAGCATGATTTATCAGTAGTCTTATAGTTTTTTTCCGACAAACTTCTGGTTCCGGCGCCGTCTGTGATTTACTGCTCCTATGTCCAATTTTTCGGTGTAACTTGCACATGCTTGCTTGGAGTTTAAGATAGGTTTATTAAGGTTTATAAGTTTTTTTGGCTTTCAAAACTTGAAACTTGAGGTTTAGGCCACTAGAGGTGGCAGGAGACCCAACCAGTAAATGATACAAAATTAATTAATTAAAATAATATTTAAGTGATTATTTAATTATGTCTTTTTTAAAAGAAAATTAGGGTTTTTATATGATAATATTCTCGATTGCTTTATAAATAATTATTTATTAGCCTAATATGCAGAAGTTTTAAAATAATTTACTCATTAATAATTTATTAAGAATAAAATATTTATTTTTAATTTATTTTTCTTGTATTTTTTTCATATATTTGCATAAAAATGATTGATTCATGATTTCAAAAAATAATAATTAAGACTTCCTATAACAACTATAGTGAGTTTTTACTTCAAAAACAAAACTTGTCATAAAAATATATTTTTTTCATAAAATGAAAAACAAATGCAAGGATAAGAAAATTTGGTTTTTGTTTAAAGTATACATTTTTCCTTTCCAGTTTAAATCATTATATTTTTTTTTGTGGGTATTTGTTTCTTATTGTTGTTACTTTTTATTCAATGAACTACATTGCTAATAAAAAAAACCATTTTATTCTTAAAAAATAAAAAATAAAAAAAGACAATTTTGACAAAAAAAAAAAACCCTCATTTTCTCCGTAATTTTATTTTGTTGGTTTGCATGTGAATATTTAATTTTATTATCATATAAACTACCATAATTTTTTAATTTATTGACGAAATATTTTGTCGGTGATTATACACTGAGTTCGTCAGCATGACATTTACCGACGAGCTCACATACAAAAATATTTTTTCAGAAAACTTATCATAGATGATTTATGGTCTGTCAGTGAGTTTATCGGTAATAAAATTATCGACGGATTTAAAGACGGACAAAACACGCCAAACCAAAAAAAATTATCCATTTTAATACGTCAGTATTTTCATTGGTGACTTCACATATCACCAACAAAAACAAAGCATTGGTAATGCCAACTGTGAGGTTTTTTTTTAATATTACCGATGAAATAAAATCATCAGTGATTAAACAATGGCACATAAGCATTTGTAGTAATTCTTTATCAATTATCTGGAATATACAAATGGATTTAATCTGTCGGTAAGACCATTAGTAATATTTTTAAAAATATTTTTTAAAAAAAATCTATTAAACAAAAGTAGAAAACAACTAAAAGAAATCAAATTAAAATAAAAAACAAATATTTATTACAAATTTAAAAATTTATAAGTTCAAATACAATTAATCTATAATAGAAAGGTTTGAGAAGGAGGATGAGGCGGGTCTCGCCTAGACCGTGGGGCCAATAAAAGAGAGCACATGTACAACTCATCTGTGATTTTATCTCCATTACCAATCGATGGAGTTCGGTCATCTCCTCAGCACTGAGTCATTCTATCTCAGCACTGAGTCATTCTATCTCAGCAACAAGATAAGCCGACCGAGTTTGAACTTGTTGGTCTAAAATCATCTCGAACTCTGGAGTTTGAGTGCTCAAAACCAATTACAAGCATCCAATGGTTGAAACACTTCGGGTTGTTCGTAATTCCTCGGCCATAGTATTTGAGATATCGTACACCTGATTTTTATCAAGTCCACCGAACGATCCTACCTCCAACCATAAATCTAGATTGAGTTCTAGATGAGTTGAAAGATCATCCATGTATCTCTCCTTCAACCAAGATTTAAATGTATCTTAAAACAAGTCAACAAATTCAAAAAAATATTAATTTAAGAAAAGAAATTGTTGAAATCCAACATGCCATAAAGTGCTGAGCTCGGCTATCCACAAGATGAACACCATTTTTTTACGGTCATCATTTCACACGTGCATTCTACAAAAAGCTCCATCAAACGGTTCATGTCTAAAAACTGTAGTCTACAAGAGAAAAATGTTGCTAGTTAAACATATTAATATAAAACAAAAAAATTAAAAAAATGAATGTGTTAAAAAAAAAATCTTACCATCCGCTTTGCATGCAAAGCAAACAAAATGAATCCGCTAGTGTGTGTGGTAATGAAACCTTGAATTCGCCAATTTTGGTTCTTTGAGCTAGATTGTGACCGTCACATGAAACGCTCGGACATTACATGTTGAATATATTCTGCCCAAACATCCTTGTGGATGTAAGAAGGTCTTAAATCCTTCTAAATCATCATGTTATTCCAACATGGAAGCTCTCTTTCTTTCAAATATTTTTTCTTTCTTTCTTTTGCACATTATACCAAAAATCACATAGCCTATATGGTACAAATGAATTATCTGTTAATAAGTGAAATAGAAAATTTTAAAATTTAGATTAAAAAAAATTATCTTGATTTCAATCTTATTTAATTGTAGTGTAATTCTTCTAGACCCTCTTGACAACAACGTTGTCTGCTCTATCCCAGTAAAAAAATTTCTTGCAGTTTAAATTTGTAAAAGAATAATTTCAATAATATTAATAAAATAATTGAATTAACATAAAAAAAATTATTTAAATTAATATTAACCTTAAACCTTCTGAACCATGAATTAATCATGGGTTTCCATTCAGGATTTATAGAAACCTGACTCCATTGAAATAATGACACTTTCATCGATGATTTCATCGCTAATGTTATGGTTTGGATAGCCATAATATTTGTAAACCTGAAATTGCATTCGTTAATTGAAATTAATTTTTCCAAAATTATTAACACGTTCTTTATTTTTTAGTAGTGGATGAAAGGAAAACAAACTTACATTGAAAGGTTAGGCTTCTACTGGGCATGGTACTTCCTAGTAAATGGATCCTGCTCTAAAAGGACCCCTCATTGGCATGGCGGCATCACACATGATGAGCCCGTGTTGATAGTGGGTTTCTTTTTTCCCTTCTAATGACTCATTATTATTAGAAGTGTTGTTAGAAGAATTAACAGTGATCCTGTCTATACGACATGTTATTGACTTTCTCCTATGCATTTATACAAATTAAAGGATTAAGATACCATGAACAATTCCTATTATATAAAAAAATCAACAATACCTCATTTATACAAGAGACTACCCAAAATTTCTTTACTTGCAAATACACAATAATTTAAATTTGATTGCTACAAACCAATTGATTTTATCAATTTGTTTCCTTGACATGAAGTAAAGAGTTCACTCAACTTGTACTCAACCTAGTTTTTAAATTGTTTTTTTAAGTTGGTTTTTTATTAATACATATATTTATTATAGCAAAACCTAATTATTGAATCTTTACTTTTTAACTAGAATTTCACTTTATAAATAGCAAAGCTTCTTTTCTATAATTAGGTTATATATACAATTACTATCATAATAATATTATATAGTATATCCTATAAAAATCAATCTAAATTTATAACTTTAACTTGTAATTGAAATTGAACTTATAATTATAAATATATGATAATTAATTATTCTTAACTAAGAATATTTAAAATTTATTAATGTTTAATACAATATCATTAACTAATTATAATTAAAATCAATCCTATACATTTAATTGAAATTGAACAATAAAATAAAAAACAAATCCAACTAAAATTCAACACCATTGTTCTCATATGAAAACAATTTCAACAACAACATTCATACCATTATTAAGAACAGAAAAATTAAAAACAAAAACAAATATAATGTAAAAAACACAAAAAAAAGATAAAAAAAAATAAAGATCTTACCTTAATTTCATTGTTAGTGAAGCTGAAAAGAGAAAAAACAAACAAATTCATAAAATATGTTAACTGACAAAAAAACTGTGAAGGGAAAAGAGAAGAGAAGAGGAGTTGAAGAGAGAAGAGAAAAAAAAAGAGGGACGTTAGTGTTTTTTGCAGAAGAGAAAGAGAGAAGAAGAAGAAGAAGAAGAAGAGGCATGTATGTTATTAAATTAGGGGTTCTGGTCTTTTAATTTGGGGCTTTTTTACCAATGGTTTTACCGACGGATAATTAACTATTAATTTATGGATTTTAATGTATTTTTAACATTGTTTATCTATGATTTTTCCTAGAATATTTAATTGAAATTTTCAATTTATTTGAAAATATTCAGAAACCCCCCAAGTATTATCGATGACTTTTCAGTCTGTCGGTGATTTTGTCTTTAAGGAACAGTAATTAATAGTGTCATTGAGAAGTGAACGATTCCAAAGCTCTCAAGAAAATATCGACAGACATTAATCATTGGTGATCCCGTATGTAATGAACATCATGAATAGTGTCATTAAGAGGTGAACAAATCCAAAGCTATTTGAAAAACACTAATAAAAATTAACCATCAGTGATCTCGTATGTAATAGACATTATGAGCAATGCCATCGAGAAGTAAATAGTTCCAAAGGTCTTGGGAAAATATCGATGGTCATTAACCGTCGATGATCCCGTATGTAATGGACACCATGAACAATATCATTGAGAAGTGAACAGTTCTCAAGCTCTCAGGAACATACTGATGATCTCAATCCATTGGTGTATCAGTTGGCATTTTACATTTTTTTCAGTAATGCCATTGGTATAAAAGAGTTTTTGTGGCCAAATTGTATTTGTATTCATTATCTATCCTTCCTGAAAATACTCAAAATCACAATAACATGCACAACACAATAACATCAGTTCTATGTATAATAATAAAATCATAGAAAATAAATGTTTCCCTATCATGTAATAATAAATTGATGTCATTTTCATTACATTAAAGTTAATTTCATTACATATTAATCAAAATTCTCTTCTTCATCAATTTCATCTTCGTCATCTTCATCACAATCTTTTACATAGATTTCATCGCTATTATCATCTTCATCGATTTTTGTATGTCAAATGGTTCTTAAAATATCATTTAACTACTTAATATCAACATCAACAAAAGTCTCCTCACTAACACAAAAATTTGAGTTTTCTTCTAAGTCGGTAAACAGAGTAACTCGATATGGATCAATTAACCCATCAAGTTGTAAGACATAATCTCCCATAGTTACTTCATTGTTATCATCCTAAAAAACCTAGACATGACTCTTGGATTTGGTTTTTACTATGGATAATCAATCAACTCTCAAACGATCCTTTCTAAAGGAAGGAGTGTATATGAAATTAACTTGATGGCATTGCTTGGCGAAAACAAAGACATCGTTGACGTTACAGAGTCTAGCCTGTGTAATAAATTTGACCAAACCATGATGGGGATCTACTCTCTATTAGTGATATCATATCAATAGGATTTAAGTAAAAATAACTATATTCTGATCTCTATGATATTGCAACTCAATAACCTTTTCTAACTTCTTATAGTAGTCAACTTTGAACTCATTAGAAGTCGATCATTTAACACATATACTCCACTGTTATATGTCTTTTTACTCTGACCATACTCTTCAATATGAAAAAAAAAAGTTCATTGATGAAATACCTATTATAGCACTTCACCTTTTTTTAAGGACTCAAACTTAGTAAATTCAAAGTAGCACTAACATTCTCACCCAATTGATAAACCCAGTACATAAATTACAACAATTAACAGTTAACAAGAAATATGTAATGAAATTAAGTATTTTGAGAGATAAGAATAATTAAGCAGTCCCTACATGTGTTATGAACCACATGAAAAATTGTTCATCTTGTAATAAAAAAAAATTAGAATTTAGTCAGCTGTGAGTTTTTGGATAATAAAAATTGATCATGTTGCTTATGAGGAATTCAATAATTTATCAATTTATGATAGTATAAGAGATAAATTATTTAAAAGTAACATGTTAATTATTATATTTATTGAATAAAAGGTCTCAGTTCATCACAATTAAATAACACATGATTATGTGCGTGTCTGAATTCAATTTTTTTCAAGTATCTTCCCCTTGCGGTATTTTTTCATAAAGGTCGTCTAGGATGAGAAAATATTAACAAGTTCTCACTCAAAGACACTTCCTCACTGTTGTCATGCCTTAAAATGTGGTTTATTCTTGTTTTCAAGTGAGGCTCAAAATAGTACAAGATAAATGTTGAGATCTCTTCAACAACATAAACCTTGTATATCAAAGCCTCAATATGCGCCTTTTTTTTTTTTAAGATCAAACAAGTACCTACATAGAATCAAAGGAATGTTTTCAAATTAAAAAAAATGAATTTTAATTATGATGTATATGTAATATCTAACCTCTCGAATGGATGCATCCATCTATATTGGATTAGGCCTTCAATATTTTCCTCAACCGATAAATATATGGGTAAATGCTTCATTGAGTCGAAAAACGATGGAGAAAATATCATCTCAAGTTTGCAGATTGTCTGGATGATATTTGTTTCAAGTCTCTTTATGTGTGTGTTTGCAACTTATTGAAGCATATATCTCTAAAAAAGTGACTGATCTTAGTGAGTGTATCACATATCCCCTATGACAACAAATCCTAGTAAGCTAGTTGAATGAGTATTTGTATAAATACATGACAGTCATAACACTTCATTCCATACAATTTGTAATCCTCCAAATTCACAATCTAGATATGTTCGAAGCATATCCATCAGAAAAAACTTAGACTCTTGAGTCATTGGTAGACCAATAGATGTGCATTCTTATCTAAGACAAAGTTGGCTTTGGGCTTTGTGACCCGTGACCCATTAAAAACCAACTCCATATTTTTATGGTGACAAAATAAAGTATATTCATTCAAGCCTTCATGTTGTCATTTGTCTTCCCTTTCACATCCATAATTGTGTTAAAAATATTTCCAAACACATTCTTTTCATTGTGCATGACATCAAGATTATTACAGAGGAGATTGGTCTTCCAATAAAGAAGCTCTCAGAAAATACATCGCTTTACCCAATTATAAATCAACTAAAATCAGAAAAATTCTACTTACTAGATTTAAAATCAAAGACAATGTCATCGTACTGCGATACCATGTCATATAATTCTTCACCTGATGGTAGAGGTAGTGTAACATCCCTTTTAACTCTACCGACAAAAACTATCGGTGGTAATAAAAAATGTTTTGCCGTTATTTGTTAACGTGAATGTCTTGTTATTTTCCTTACAATATGGACATACTAATTTTTCATGCATGTTTCTACTAGAAATCATTCCATACGCAGGAAAATCATTGATAATCCACATCAAAACTACCTTCATCTAAAAATTTTGTTTCATCGATACATCATAAGTCAAAGTCCTAGATGACCACAACTACTTTAACTCATCAATCAACAGTCAAAGACAAACATTTATATTCTGACTAAGACTATTAGGACCGATTATAACCGTAAATAAAAACATGAACTCCGGCCTTATACATGATATGATCAAAAGATTGATGTCTTATCCCAAGTGCAGGAGTGTTGAAGTAATAAATAACCCAGCAAGACCGGGGTCGAACCACATGGAGGTGAACTATATAAAATTATAAACAATAAATGAAAAGGAATTGAAGAGAACTTTTGAGATGTGATATTGATGTAAGGATTAAACAAGGATAAAACAATTGTCATGGTTAGAGGATCCACTAATGATATTTCAAATATGTATAGTATAAACTCTTTTTATTACTCAACTGGAAACCACACACAAAGAAGGTTCCAATCGAATTATAAATTATTAACATGATTATATTAATTATCTTATTTGAGTAATGTCAATGCTTGTAATTGTGGTCAAGTATTCATGGTGATAACTTATGTTAACAACAAATCAAGGTCCTTTCATAGCACAAGTGTCGGTTATACCATATAGTAGGCTATGAAAGTGTCAAGTATTTATTGTACCAAGGATTGTTCAACACAAATCTAGATTAATCATTTAACAAGCAAAGTATTACGAGTGAGTAAGATAACAAATATAAAACATGTTAGTATCAAACATTAAAGTCCTTGTTGAGTTTATATTATATTTATTTTTATACCATTAGTGTACCCTTTTCACCTTAACAAAATTGTTGAGTTTATATTATATTTATTCTTATACCATTAGTGTGCCTTTTTCACCTTGACAAAATTAACTTAGCTAAACATAATGAAGAAGAGAAACATAAATAAACAAAATAAAAACATAATAATGATATACATTAACTAAGTAAAGAAAATGAAATGAAAAGTATAAATAAAAGATTAATATAACATAAAATAAAACTTGAACATTAAAATACAAAGAGAGAGAGAGAGAGAGTGATCTTGATCTGAACACCAAGATGTCTAAATGTATGGCAAATGCCTCCTTTTATAGGCTAAAATTCAGAACTATTGATTTGATGACTAATTATTGAGTGGGTGGTCAGCTCTTGACTTGGTGACAACCTTTATATTCTTGTCTGAACAAAACGTTATTATTAATATCAGAATTTGAACATATAGTCTTCATGAAAGTTTTGGGAATTTGTCTCTGCTTTCCAACAAAACAAGAATGAGCTCATTTGGACTTCTAGAACTCAAGATATGGGCTGAACACTTAATAGTATCTAGGCTGCAGGACAAATTCTGACTTCTCTTTTGTTGCTACAATTTGAACTTGAAAACGGTCGTTTTGAATCTTGAACTCTAGTTATGATCCAATAACCGAATGATGTTCCAGTTTGAATTGAACCAGCATCTTTTTTTTAAGCTTAGCCCTCTATTTGTCTTTTCACTTTCAATAGTTAAACACATCAATTAATCCTTTAAATTGTGAGATATGCCTGCATTTAAAATGAGCATTTACCATAAATTAAATATATTTTATATTATCAGACTTGTTATTATAAAACATGCTTAAGTTAGGAAATTTAATGATACTTTAAGTACAATATGATGATATAAAACCTTAATGAAAATGCACTTTAAGTACTAATCAATACACATCCCTAGTGGTAAGTTATAAACCATGAGTATCACCGGCCAGCAAGAATAAGGAGTAACAAATGACTCGAATGGATTGAATTCGTTTATACATAACCCAAGATGCATGTTCCTTGATTCCATTAAAAATAAGGATGCACCATATTAAAATGTTGCAAGCCTTTAACATAGAAAGGGTGCACCATCACTCCATCCATTGTGTCATGTGCTCAACAGTCTTTGGAGACATGAATAACCTTTGCAGTCTAGGTGTGATTGAGAAGTATCTAAGTTTTCAATGTGCAACAAAAGTCTTTCCACTACTAGTTCTGGTTTACAACGAGCACGCCCATATGTTTTGAACTCAGTCGACTCTGTATTTTTAAGGTGGTACAACATGCAGAAGTTTTGACACATGTTGATTTTCTAGTATCCTAGGCTGAGTAGTTTTATCATGGATTTAGCAACATAAAATTTATCTTTTAACTTATTCTCTTTAGGTAAAATGCTTTTCTTTTATTCGACAATTTTATCATAATCAGTCTCACTCAACCTATGATTTGACTTGATGGTGAACATCTATGCAACGACCAATAATTTACTGTGATTTATGCATTCATCCCATAATGATTTGTTGGAATCTTTCAAAAGATAAAGATATAAGTATTTTTCCATGAACCCTTTATGTAGAAGATGTATTATTACAACATCTGGTCCAATAAACGTTTTATTCTTATACCTCTTACATGAACATTTAATATCATCTCCATTAATATTTCTCATATTAGATAGTGCATAATTAATAAAAAACCCTCAACATCATTACAATAATCCATCATGTGCAACCTTTGGGAAAATCTTGATACATCCATAAACGATCATCAATTACCTATATCAAACCTATATAGAATATTGACGACAACATTTATTAATTAATTATGTAAACTAAATAAATTAGCTAATATTGGTTTAACTCAAACTTATTCAATTTGTTTTAATAGTACTTTTAATCCATTATCAATGATCTACATAAATCCAAATTCCTATACATTTACCAAAACTTTCAAATCAATAATAAAATTGAAAAAAAATATAAAACAGACCCGTTAAATAAGCCATTATTTATTTCATTACAAAACACCTAAGTTAAAAATTCAAAATAAATTTCATCAATTCAAAAAAAAATTCAAAATCTCAAATGAACTCTAACATGTACAAATTATACATTCATACAACAAATTTATTTGAGAAAAAGCTATAAAAAAGTAAACACTCAAAATCAAATACATATACTACAAAAATATGCAATAAAAATTAAATTTTAAAATTAAGTTCAAACAAGAAATAGGTAGGTTTTCTTACTTGATGTGGGGAGTCCTCAATAAAATTTGAATCAGAATAAAGATGATGACAAACTGAGTGTTGCGGTGGCTAAATATATGGAAGGAGGTTAATTTGTGATAAAATAGGGGGTGCTATTTGTTGCAAAGCTGGGAGGAAGAAGAAGAATAAATGGGGGAAGGAAGAGGAGGGTTGTTGGCTAGGTCATAAAATAAATATTATCGACGACATTACGAATGGAATTAACTGATGGAATTCTATCTATAATTCTGTCTGTATAAATGACATGTTATCGTACTTTTTAGTTTTTTTAATTTCTTCTTTTCCCACTGTAATTGCGTCGGTATATACAAGAATATTTTTGTCGATATTTATCGATGGATGCAGCAAGAGATTATTCTGTAGGTAAAGTTCACTGCAATCTATCAACGTAAAAATTTCATCAATGTTTCTATTTGTATTTGCCAATATTTTGGTAGTGATAATTAAATAAAAATAGATTTCAAAAGGCAAAGTTATTAAACTTGGTTGTCCTATAACCCATGACACTCATTGGGTGGGTTAACCTTAGTTGACCTAAGTCAATCCAAAATGTCATTGTTGTTAGGTTTCCTAAAATATAAATGCAATGTAAATAATAATGTAATTTTTTTTATAGGAGTCACAATGATCTTGTTAGATAATCTAGAGTTTGAACGAAAATTACCTAAAGATTAGATTTTTCTTTTTAGGATTGATCAACTTCTTTAAATCTGAGTTGTTGCAAATCATAAATTGTCCAAGTGTTCAATCTTTGACAGTAATCCACTCAAATCACTAGTGAAAAATCTCATAAAATCGTTTTAGAAGAGAGGGGTCATTATTCCTATAAGTACTAGTTCTTTCTTTTTTGTCTTCAAGTGTTTTTCTGTATCATATATTATGTAACATTTGTACAACTCATAACTTACAAAATACGAGGCATAACATTTTATTTAAAAAAAAAAACTTAATAACCTATAAATAGAAAAATATCACATATGTTTTTTATAATAGTTTTAGAAATTTATTCAACCAAGTCCTTACTTGATTTTTCTAGGTCTAAAATTATAATATCTTGTATTAATTACATTCTTATCCTTAATCTCTCAAACTGGGTAGTTGCAAATCATAAGTCATCCAAATGTCCGATCTTTAATAGTAATCCATATGAATCACTAGTAAAAAATCTCCTAAAACCTTTTTAGAAGAGAAGAATTGTTATGTCTTTGAGTGTTAGCTTTTTCTTTTGTGTTTTCAAGTATTTCTCTATATCGTATTGACGCCAAGAACGAGTTTTTTTTTCTTTTGTTGGAATGTGAACAACCAATGACTTTCTCTCTCCTCCCTCAAACCAAATAACTTAAACATGAACAAAATAAAATTTTAAACCCAACCATACAAGTGTCAAACTAAAGGAACCAAAATAGAAATTGAGAAAAATCTCAAGGTTTATTCCCCCAACATAACACTAAATGAAGAGTGCAAGGAAAAAAAGACTTTATTTTTCACCCACTTTCAATTTTGATCCCTTTATTTTTTTTTATTTTTTTATAAAATTGAGTTTTAAACCAATGTCAGGATGTTTTTTTTATACTACGACAACTCAATAAAATAAAAATTAAAATAAATTATCAAACTCAATACCTAATAAACACAATATATATGAGTTAAATTAAAAAAAAATCATTATTACAATCCATATTAAATTCACACATAATCCACAATCTGAACAATAAAAACATTTTTTAAGGTTTTTTTTTAATGAGATTATTATTGTGTTAAAGAAATTGATCTCTTCCAATGCTTAATATTCTTACTTCATAAATTCCCTTTTTGAAACCACCGCCCATTGATTTGAGTTGGATCCCATCAAAGTACAAATTTGTTCTATTATTTATATGCCGAAATAAAAATGAATGAATTATTAAGATAAAAAAATTTAAAACAGAGAGAAAGGAAAACTGTAAAAGTACCAACCTCTCATAAAATCTTACTTGAATTAATCAACAAAACTATAATAAGTGTTTAATTGATAAAACTAAAAGTATAGATGTGTAATTGACAAAAACACTAAAATTTAGGGTTATAAATTGAAATTTATTTATAAAATAAAAACTAACTAGACTGGTGGCCCGTGATATGCCCCCAGCCAAGTTAATGTTTTCATAACATAAAAAATGGATGTTTGGATGATGATAGAGTCAATCTAGTTCAACTTGTCTAACAAGCGATCCAAGATATGAGATTGAATAACTTTGTAAAATGAAAAGTGATAAAAATCATAAATTTTAAGGTCCAATAACTTAATGTCAAAGTATGAAAGTAAAAAAAATCAATTTCAAAAAAGAAATATTGAAGAAAAAACTCAAGTGAACATGAGTTCAATCTACTAACCTGCCAAATATGATATGAGATCAGAATTAAAAAAAATTAAATATTTAAAAGAAGGACCTAGAAAAAAAGATCAAAGCTCAAGTAATAAAAAAACAATGAAAAAAACCCCGAACCAACACGTGTTAACTTGACTAACTCGCACCCAGGAGGACCTCGCAGAAAAAAAAAGTGGAAAAAATCACAAAACTCAAGAGCCAATAATTTAATGCCAAAGAATAAAATTGAAAAAATTAATTTCGTTAAAAAAGGTTGAAATAAAACCTTATTCAACCCAGGTTAACTCAACTCAAACTAACTCGCAACCCGGAATATGAAATAGGGATAACCTCACAAAAAGAAAAGTAAAACAAATAACAAAACTTAAAACTCAATAACTCAATTTCAAATGATGAATTTGAAAAATAATCAATTTTAAAAGGGACTTCAAAAAAAGACAAATTTAAACCAGGCTAATCTTTGAAATCAGTGGCTTAGGTCATGAGACCAAGATTACCCTATAGAAGACAGACATATAAAAAAAATCAAAGCAAAATTTCCAATCATAAAAAATTAAAAATTAAAAATCAAAATAAATAACAATTAAAACAATGAGAATCAAATATAATACAAAAAATAAATTAAAAATAATTATGGATTAAATTGAAAAACAAAATAAATGAAAAAAAGATTAAAAAAATAGCAATAAAAAATAAGGACCAAAATTGGATACAAAATTAAATAAAAAATAAATCAAGCAAAGGATAAAAAAATAGAAATAAAAAAATAAAGATCAAATTAAATAAAAAATAAAGTAGAATAAAATGTTAAAAGATGAAATTGAAAAAAACAATAAACTTTAAAAACCATCCAAATCAAAATAAATAGCAATCAACATAATAAGAACCAAATGTGATAAAAATGAAAACGGGAGGATACATTTGAAGTTTTGAAGGCTCAACACGAACACTAAGGCCTAGAAGAGAGAAAAGAAAGGAAAGAGAAAAAACCGAACAACTGTTGTGAATGACATAACTGGATGAGATGGATTACATGAGAGTTGACAGTTTTTGGTCGTCGTATGGCTCCCACATGCTGCTAGAAAGTTGCAAGGAATGCGTCTGCAAGCTTTTTTTTTTTATTATTAATATTTTAATATATAAAATTATTAAACAACACTACGTTATCTAAGGCTGCGTTTGTTTCCCGGAAACTGGTTTTCGGGAAACCGAAATCACTTTCCAAACTTTCCTGTGTTTGTTTGTCATTAGAAAAGTTGGTCAACGGAAAACACTTTCCGGTCAAAGAAAATTTTGGCTTGGTTTCCAGGAAAGTGTTTTCCTTTTATTTTGGGCGGAAAACACTTTCTGGAAGTTGTGAAAAATTTAGAAATGTCATATTATTTGCTGATTATATCAAATTTGGTACTCAAACTTTTGATTGTTATATATATTTTGTTTTGAATATTTGTTTTCCAATTTCATCTTTTAGAATTTAATTTTTATATTAATTTTAGTCCTTATTTTTATAATTTTTATTTGCTTTTCCCTTATCATTTTTTAATTGAAAATTTTTATCTATCAAATTTGGTCCTCATTCTTTTGATTGTTATTTATTTTATTTGAAATAATTT
>Ga0307515_10014432_pt1 | contig 14646 bp, 19 predicted proteins | sample 17_EM_MG_FD_194513 | JGI IMG/M metagenome (GOLD analysis project Ga0307515, IMG submission 194513) | Populus trichocarpa ectomycorrhiza microbial communities from riparian zone in the Pacific Northwest, United States - 17_EM | ecosystem: Host-associated > Plants > Roots > Unclassified | place... | reverse complement strand
TGTCCAATTTGTGCAACTTATTGATTTGCCATCGGACGAAACCGTCGTAGTAGGGGTTCGCGTCGGTTGTCAGGAACACACGCCTCCAATCGATACGTGCACCAAGGGATTTCAAGTCACTCTGAGTCAAAATCAGGCCTATGTCTTCCTGGAGTCCAAAAGACGCTCGACTTACCGTTGCAATCGGGGGGAAGTATTTCAGCCAGTAAAGAGGGTCGGCAAACTTTTTGATCTCGCTCCGAGGTATATCACTGGCTTCCATAATTTGGAACTGGTATGTAAGACCAGTGCTCTTCGCGGCGATCTTGCCTTTCTTTGCCTTGTCTACAGCAACGCCATCCGCTTGACTTTTCGATGCGCCCTTATCCTCTATGGGCTCCTCGTCAACAGAAGCCTCAACATATCTTTCAAAATCGGGCCCGAATCGCTCAATTTCACGAATGATTTTGTCAGAGGCGGCCTAGAAAAGGGCGTAAGCGACATGAGGGAAAGGATGAAGAGAGTTTAAATGGAGATAGGAACGTATATAGCGTGAGTGAGAGGATGAGAACGCGTGTCCCGTGGTGCATATGAGCGGAACTCGACGCTTACAAGAGGGCCCGTAATGAATCTAGAAGAAAAATGGACAGACCTTGATAGGCATACCGGTAGCATGGTATCCCAGGGGGAAAAGCACTCTTTTCCCAAGCAATCGCTGAAAGCCGGCGTTGAACTCGATTTTTGAGACGGTAAACGCGTGTCCAAGGTGCAGACTACCGTTCATATACGGGTAGGCAAATGTTCCCATCCATTTCGGATACTTTGTTTGAAGCTCTTCAGGCGTCAAGGTGGTTTCTTCGAGCGGCGCGTCCGTTTCAAAGTATCGGGCTTCTTCCCATTCCTTCTGGTACTTCTTCTCCAGGTCGATTAAGAAGTCTCGTTTCGCAGTCTCAATACGATAAGTTGAGCCGCAAGATCGCGAGTGGTAGGCGAGACGGTGAGACTGACCTTTTCTTCTGGTGCGGGGGCGGCGGCCATTGTGGTCAACGATCGCGAGTGGTATAGTACAGGGTATCGCAGGAAGAGATTTTGGATGGCCTTTATTATCGCCAGTGACAATGTCGCGTCAAATCGACACAATCAAAAGTTAGAGTCGGGTCCAAGTCATCGAGCAAGGCAGACCAACACACTAGACATCACGAATTTATAGATGAGGAAGAGGAAGAGAGGTCGCAGATCTAATACCTGTGGATCGCACCTGAGACGATTCACTCATTCCGATCGAGATTCGCCGCTGGTGAACCTCTAAACGTGACCGGCTCTTGTTGGGAGCGCTTGTAGTACGGAGTGTTTTGTACATAAGGGACGCGAGTGCCACGATGGTCGTACTGGGCAAAATAATATTCCCACTCGCACGATCACACTCGCACACACAACCGGCTGAAGGTTGCGGTTTTGGGCCATTATCGATATTGGGGAAGTGGCCAAACATCTGTGATCTCTTCCTGTTCTTAATGCCCCTTATGCGACCCTCACACCATCCTGGTCCGCCCGCTTCGAATAACCATTTATCATGGAGCAAAAACCTGAGACGGGAATGATGCAACAATGTGAACCGTTCTTCAGCTTTGCGGGATGAATCGCCGACTAGTCCATTCCTTGAAATGTCAATGCCTGTTTGACCTTGTTTGCTTCGAAATTTTCCCTCCACCACCCTCTCTAAAAAATATGAAAGGAAGGGGTATTCGCCTGCAAATCCACTCGTATTCGTAACTAGAGGTCGAGCTATACACATCAGCGTGTGATAACGGAATAAGTGCAGTCTGTGGCACAGCAGGCGCGCAGAAGTTGTGCCACCTCGCCTCCAACAATCGGACATAACGATTAAACGTAGCAAATATAGCATATTCGGCGTAACATAGCCGTTTTGGCATGCGTGGGCATGACAGACGGACGCGATTATCCAACACCCTGGACCTTTCACCATGAGGAACTCAATCTTCTTCATTCAAAGTGACCTCACGAGCAGTGCCCTATTTCCTTATCATAACTTGTCCATCCGTCAATCCAGCGCAAAGAGGACCGGCCCTCCGGAGCTGCTTCAACGTCCTTTCGTCCTTTCACGCATATTGGCGCGCGGCTATCAAGAAGTGGGGGATCGTCCGGAATCAACGTTCTACCCGATGACTCAAAGCGCTGAAACTAGAATTAACGACGTTGTGACCGACCTTCTGCAGTGGTCACCGAAGTGTCGCCACTGAATAGGGAGCTTCTCTGCTTCTTTGTATGGACAAGTTTGACTCCCCTGTCAGACGAACCGACTCCTGCGTCCCAACATCGAGCTTTTAATCCCGTGAGCGGCTATGCCCGGGGCGATGGCATCCGTTAATCTATTGTAAACTGCTCCACCAGTCGGTGTCATTATCAGACGCCGGTGATCGTTTCCAATCTTTCCATGACACTAAACCATGCCACCAGAAGCCGTCCAATACGCCTTCCTCTTTCTATTATAATCGGTGGGCTCTTCCACCCAGCGCCCTTCAAGTCTCTCCCTAGGGTGCAATCGAACAGGTAGACCCTGCAAAGTCGCCCGCTAAACAAGTATTGGTATGGCTGCACCACAGGAGGACCCCAAGGCGCAACTGCGTGCGCTCCTCCTCGTCTTAGAACAGCTACAAACCATTCGCTACACCGACGTGGCCTGCATTTCACTGGGTGTATGGGAGCAGACCCTGGCCTTCCAGTCTGAGTATGTGTCCTCGTACTTGTCGGCTCATCTACTGAGGATCGAGCAGGATGAAATATATATGGACTATGCCCTGGTCGGCGGTCAAGGTCATATCCTTCTTTATTCGATACTCATTTCTCCCGTTTATGATACTCACGCTTTATGGCAAGTACCTTTCGGCGGGTTTCAAACTCAAATGCTGATATTCCACAGAGAGTATCGGTATCGTAACACATACGAATGATTTTTGTAAAAGATGGTTCGGGGTCGGCTCCTACTGGACGTTCTTCGTCTATGCATCAATGCACTGTACGCACCTTCGTGAATGCCTCGACTTCTTAATGACACCTGGCTCGGGCATCGCAGGGCTTGTCTTGCTACGTGTATACGCCTACTACGGACGTAACCAAAAGCTTTTCTGGGTACTCTCGTCTCTCTGGGCTATTGCCTTTTGCGCGACCTTTGTGGAACTTACCGTTGCTCTCAAGGAGATTATACGTACGTCCTCCTGGAATATATGTCATACACGGCGCTGATGTCTTGTGTTGTCTCAGCTACATCCCAGTTTGAACCTACCTTGAAGCTCTGCGTAGCAGTCTTCCCTACCTGGCTGGTATGTCATCTGCCTCCCAACGATGAGGCTTACCCTAAACCACGACATCTATAGCCGGCGATTCACTGCGCCTTCCTCATTGTCGAGTTTCCTCTACTTATTATGATAATTCGTAAATACCGCCACGATATTCAACAAACTCTCCATACCACGATCATCAACAGGATCATCCATGACGGCTTGATATACTTCTTCATCGTGTTCGGCCTCATCCTTTGGAACGTCTTCTTCGGACTCTTTGCACCGCCAGTATACAACGCGATTCCACGGCATTGGAGCGTGGTGATCCTGACCATCTGCGCACATCGATTGGTTATCAACTTGAGGAGGACGGGGGAGAAGAGTTACCAGCCGCGTAGGCTCCAAGTGTCAGATGATCCGACTCTGAACGGCAGCAGCATGAGTAGTGGGAAGAAGAGAGCGATTGGTAGCATTAGTGGGCAACCTTTGGTGGCAGCTAGCTACCCGCTCAGCAGTGGCCTCTCGGGCACCACAGCCGGTGTCTCGAACGGGCTTAGTGTAATAGAGATGCAGAGAAGAGGGTCGGACACCGCGATATCCGCGAATGGAGGGAAGCAATACACAGCCAGAGTGTGGAGTGGAAATACTAATGTCTGAGGTGGATCTGTTGCTACATGTTTCGTTCTGACCTATGCTATGTCATCTTGCTGTATTCATGAGGGTCGTTTCCATATGAATCGGGATAATATATTTGCACGAATGGAGTCTCCCATGCACAGTTATCCTGCAAAGAGTAAGAGGGCTGAGGCTAAGGAATCTGCATCTGGTTTTGGGGAGGTCACTGATACAGTGTAACCAGATGACGTAAGATGCCTAGAAGTGGTCGGGCCGATACCGGCCAGGAGAGCAGTTGCCCGAGAAGCGGAAGGCGGTGTGGTTTCCCTCGGGATGCTCAGCTGGGAATCCGCAATAGGGAGCACTATGTCCGAGGTGGATGGCGAGAATAGGACAAGCCAGATAGGCTGTTGAGAAGCTGTATCATATGGTTAAATAGCAACACTTCCGTTCAACAACACCAGCACACCTGAAAGGATCGTCGATATAGTATCGTTGAGATCTGCTTCGAGTCTATCGCGCTTTCCTGTCTCATATACTTGCGTTGGGGTTGTCTCTAATCCACCTTCTGCCAACGTCACAGGTACTGTGTCTCGATTCTTGTCTCCAGTCAAATATAGGAGAGGAAGGGACGTATCATAGGCACTGTGGTGTTTCAGTATATAGTGAGCAAGCGCCTCTCCTGTCCCTGTTTCGTTTGCTCCAAGAATCAATACAGGTGAATACTTGCATGGAGGGCAGGCTTTCAGGGATTTCTCGGAGGCTTTTCCAACGGTGTAGAATGGTATCTCCAACCAGCTACAAGCTTTTCGTGAATCAGAACAGCAAGACAAGATGCATCAGCGATCAGCGCACCGCTCGTCACGTCGTCCGAATCCAGTTCAAGTATTTTGTGAACGACATTGGTCCACGCATCTGCCCCCCTGCTGCTGGTCACAATCACTCCACTGAATGCTGACTCGGGCCCCGCTCGAACAATGTGTTGCAAGCGCTCAACGCCGACGAAGTGGGTTGCGAGTACTTGGATAAAGTATGGTTGAAACCCTTTCGTTTCTAGTGCGCTTTTATACGTGTTTGAGTATTCCTTGCAGACAAGTACAGCGGAGGTGGTTCGGATCGAAGCCATTTCCGATATGATACCACCACTTGGACCTGATTACTTTTGGCATAACCTCCAGAGGGCACTGTCGCGTGTTCTTTAGCTAATGGTGAAACGAGAAAAGCCCCTTCATTCGCTAATCGCAGGCGCAACTGCAGGTTCGAACATTTTCCAATGTTTGAGAGACGAGCACACTGAACCGCATCTCGATGGGCAAATCAAGGCGCTGTAGAAGGTTTCGTAACATATCCTACGGAGTTTGTCAAAGTCCGGAGTCAATTCGATGGCAAGGTAAGCACGAGGCGCGTCAAGGTCGAACTCTCGTGTTAACGCGTCTTTGAAGCGAGAAAGACCGTTTGAAATCATAAGGTCTACTCTCAAGACAAAGGGTATTACTGGGTTGTATTCTGGCGCGTCTGCGCTCGTTATTGGGAATACCTTGAAGGCGAGCCGAACCCACTCTGCACGGGGGTGGCACTGCTTAACGGGAAGAGTGACTCTGACAGGCGGGGGTTCGGTTTTTGACTTACGACTCGTTCAAACATGCGCTAGCGGATAAAGAGGTCAGCAATTCGTTCCAAGTTGCGTACTTTATTGAGAGGCACCTCAGGGTAAAGTCAGCACGCCACGCAGTCTTCTAGGTATGCAGTTGAAAACCTTACATGGAATCGGTATTGAGTATGACCTCCAGCTGGACTTGGGGCTGGTATGACGGAAGCCATTTTTGGTGTGTGGGCATTTGTCTTGGTGGGCTCAGGGAGACTAACAGTTATCGTAGCCGTCACACCTAGCGAAACGATTAAGTATGTCAGTATAGTCTTTATTACTTCACAATCCTCAATCTTCGACCAGAACAAAATTGATAGACGACGCTAAACGACCGAATCCCCAATACCGGGGATTAGTACACGGCACACGTGAGATCATTAGACAAGAAGGTCTTAGTGGGATTTATAGAGGGCTATTCCCTGTCGTAAGCCTCTCCCTCCAAGCAACAAGCCGGGGGTTTTGAGTGAGATATTTCAGATGATGCGGCAAGGAGCGAACTCGGCTGTTCGATTTACAACGTACACAACGCTCAAGCAGTTTGTACAGAGTAATATGCGACCAGGCCAAAGCCTGCCTACTAGCCTAACGTTCGCAATCGGAAGTATGGCCGGGCTTGTCACAGTCTATGTTACCATGCCACTGGAGTAATCCACGGTTCTCAGTGTCCTCTCTCGTTTGATTTACCCTTTCCCGCCTTTTCCACAGTGTCATCAAAACCCGAATGCAATCGTTGAACGCACGAGCACAATATCGCAGCTCGTTCCACTGTGCTTATCGGATCTTCAAAGAGGAAGGTGTGCCGCGGTTTTGGACTGGAACGACCCCGAGATTGGTGAGGCTAGTGATCGCGGGAGGTGTCACGTTTTCTGTCTACGAGGTACGTTGTGGTATTCTCTCTATTTCACGTGAATGTCCCATAACTAATGCCCCTACCCTGTTAAAGCGTGTAATCAAATTGATAGGCCGCGATGAAAAAGTCTAATCTTCTGGATGCAGAAGCTCCTGGGGGTCCTGACATGTTCTCACAATAGGCTTCGAAGTGTCCCTCAACTCTCGCCCCGACTAAGTGCGCAGGAGTTCGCATCACAGGGTTTTCCAGCAAACTTAATTTCTCTTTGTGATTGGCCGATTCGTTCTTTCGGCCCTGCGAAGTTCCCCCCCAAAGCGTCTCTAGTAAGTTATCCGGCCACGGATTGACGCCTATTTTTCCTGTTTGAGAACGGCGTGGCCGGCCCCTCGTCGCAGAAGCGATTGAAGCATGTGCGTCTTGATTAATTAGTGTGCTCAGTCACCAGCGGTCGCAACCGCGGCGCTCGGCCTCCTGTCTCGGCCATTAGTCGATTCCGCAGTCTCCCACTTTTTATGGTAGGAATCGGCATCGGCAAGGATGTGATGACCATGCAGGTTACTGGTTCCCTGTACCGTCACAGGTAAGCCACGTTCATTAATTCCCGAAGGAAAGCCTGACATTGAGGCAGGGCCGCCTCCTGGAAATAATGAAGGGCCGCCGTCCCTTGATCAACGACGTGATGTCCAGAATGCTGGATTTGGTAGAAACTTTATACGATACCCACCAAGACGTGCTAGAGCGCAATCGGCTCTGAGCTCCTGATGTGGGGGACTTGGCAAGGTAAGTTTCCATACGATCGTGCTTAACAAACAGGCTCTGGGACGACGGTTGCGACAGCTTCGACCATTTGTAGTGGCATGCATCATACGATTGCACCCTTGGCTAGCCCAATGTATTTGAGAAGAACCGCCCGCCAAGTCGCACAGTTTACAGCTTGGCTTATGCAAAAATGCTGTCCTCCGTCCTCATTGCTAGACCGGAACGTCATCAGAGGCTGTTCGGGGGAAGAAGGAGAAGGTATTTTTGAAGAGCAAAATTTTCACCGAGCGGTTCTTGGAATGTTGTTCTTTTCTTGGGTGTGCTGTGCAACTGGCACCTGGTCGTGTCCCGTGTCCTTCCTTCGCGCCTTAACTTGTGTACATGAAGGAAAATAACAGAGACGTTTTTCCATGTGGCACCGGAGACATGTTGGGTGAGAATGAGCGTCTAGTAGGCTCCCGAAGGTTAATCAGTGCTCCTGTCGTCCATTCAGCCCAGGATCCGGCTGTGCTACGTTCTCCACATTCCACACACTCCAGATGCCACATGCACACTTAGACACCGAAGGATCGGGCTGTCGCTCCAAGCATATTGCAATCTGGCGAAAGGAAGACGTCGCTATTCAAACGGATTATTTTTAATCTCATCACTTGCCGCCAAGGTATATAACGGCAGTGTACACGGACGTCTCATGAAATGCAGGGACGCCCCGAGCGAGTCGTCCACTTCCAAAGCTTGGGGTTGTTGAGGGTATATGTGTTTTCAGTGGCAAGTATCACGCAAATTTATGGTCCATTCAGATTGTCGGTGACACCTTTAGATGACCAATAACATTCGTCTGGCAGACGAAGTCTCAAAGTTACCGTTAAAAGGTCACGTTGCGTTTATTGTTCATGGGCGTTTAGTACATACAGGTCCCGTACTATGGCACGGGGTGGCGGAAATGAGTGGGCCAATAAGTAGTATAAGTACATGATTGGTGAAGCCAATATTGAAAATAGGTGTGACGCAATTCATCAAGGTGGGTACAGATGAATATACATGCCATTGAGGCGCGTGGTTGATGCGGTTGTGATATTCTGATGATGGATTTTTAAGTCCGGGCTTGATTTTGTGGGTTGTTGGTAACTCCAGATACAAATTCGGAATGCATGGACATGAGAGTGTGGACATAAGAACATAACACCGATGCCAACCTTGAGACTGATGTGAACGGCGATCTGTCGTTCAAACGAGAAAGAGAAAGAATCCGTACAAAGATGTCGGTGACGTGCTACTCATCAAGGCTTGGGCTTGGGCTTGGCAGGACACTTGTGGCGGTTTAGGTTGGAGCGAGAAGCAAAGGGGCGACCACTGAACAGGGCCGGTCAGTGGACATTAATTTAAAAAAAAAAAAATCTCTTATAAAACGTACCACAGTGAACACAGGAGCTTTCCTTCCTTTGCTTGTTTCTTCTTCTTCTGCCGGTGGTCCTTCATGGCCTCCGACGTCGAAAATCGGGAATGGCTGTCCCCCCCCAAGAAAGAAGGTCAGTTCATAGCGACGTAGACGACCAAAATGGAAAACTCACCAGACTTTCTCATCAGCGTGGACTGAGCCACAAGTAAATGGTTTATGGTGTAAGTGTTTCTTGCGGAAATGCCCGAGAGCCCGTAGTGGCTTTGCGTGCTGCACATCACCACACCACAGGCACGTGTAGTCGTCCCCGTCCATTTTGATGAAAAGGAAGTAAATGCTCTGCCCTTTGGTTCCATAGCCGGTCCAGAGATCGGACGAAACAACCGCCATCAGAGCACTGGCGTCGAAGGGACCACCGAGGATGGGTTCTAACTCCCCATTGGTGAAGAATGCGGAGAGTCGGATCTTGCGTACTAGGAGCCTCATCGCCTGTTGGACCTCTGGTGGGAGGTCGGTGTTTCTGAAGCCGAGGGCTTCATCCATTTCACCAACCGCAGGTTCGACGCTACGATTCCTGGATGGGCCTGCATCAGACCCCGCCGGTGTTGAACGCAACGCCATCGCGGGTATATGCGGATTCCGGTCGGTGTCGGCAGGTTGGCCAATTTCTTGAGTTGTAGGAGAAGTATCGCGAGTGAAAGGAGATGCAGAGGAGAGTGGAGAGGTATGAGAAATTGGGGTGAAGTTGCTAGTGTGGGAGAGGTCAACTTCTTGAGTTTCTTCCTCGCGAGGATGGTATGGCGGCTCAACATTTGCCACGACAATATTCTGAGGGTTCCTATAGGTAGCTCTCGGTGCGATCAGGTCGTTCATGAAGGCATTTTTGAACGCGGGAATCTGGCTGAGGCGTATGGTTTCCGGCACACACAGCTATTGACGACTCCCCGTTAGCCAACACCCCTTGTACTCATTGGACGATCGTGGCTCACCCAATCGAGAAAATGGCCGGCGACTTTAGGGCACCACCTTGGGAGGCGTGGCATGGACAGCACCCATCCACAATGACACGGGTAGTGTCTGAACCAAGAGGAGTACAATATTTCGAGGCTGAAGCTGAAGTGCTCTAGAGCTCGGGGGCACCAAGCGAACCACCACTCGCTGGTACAAACGCAAGGTTTTGTGGGATCATTTGGGATATTTGGGATAGGTCCAGTGAGGAACGGTGCGAGGCCATATCCAGCAGCTAAACATTGTACGAGCGAGCCGTTGTTTTCAATAAGTGATGCAGGAACTGGGCGAGCGGGCGAGGTCTCGAAGGTCGCATGGTTGGCCTCTCCGATCCTTGGATCGGGTAGAGTACTGGAAGCATACGTATTCCGGCCAGGTATATTACAATGGACCAGCGCGGAGGCCTGAGTGTCGGTGCTGAAGTTTGGAGCAAGCCTTGGGGCATTCCGTAGTCGCAAGCCCGGATCGTTTGATGGGCACACGTCGGAAGGTTGACAGAAGGCATTGACGCGTGCTTGTGCACCTGTCATCCAAGCATCATCAAAAAAATGAGGCGAAATAAGTATCGAAAAATGCGACTAACCGTGGACCAGTGGCCGGTGTGAGGGGCTGGTAGGGAGTTCACCTAGACGCGGGACCTGGTGTGGTCGTTGATGGGAAGGTCCGGCGCTGCTGACGAGAGGCGGACTCGTTAACGCTGGTGGGGCGGGTGGAGTCCAAGATCCTGGCGCCTGGCCAGCGCCAGCGGTAGCATCCAGGAGCACTACAGCAGGTTAGTTGTCATTTCGAGCAACCACTAGCTATGTCAGGAAAGGCATTAAAACCTGCCTGCTCGCGGCAAGTAAAAAACATCCAGAGTACCAGACCCAGCCCTTCCGTCGGCCATGGCCGGAAGGGTTGGACCAGAAACTTAAGCGAATCGCCAGTCAAAATGCGTTTTTCGTTGTCAGTCTGACGACGAGGGACAGTGCGGGGGGAGGGTACCATGACGTGCATGAATATTTTTGTACGCACTCAAATGGCGGGCTTGAAGGTTACGCTTGCCCAAAATAGTAGTATTGCTGAGAGTGCCAGCGTGCAGCTGTTGTTGCGCCATGTGAGGTAAACGGGACATCTTCCGATCTCGATCGTCTTTGCGGGCGACTGGGCAGTTGGCAGAGAGCGGGGAACCATTGAGAGCGGGCGCTTTATAGTAGTCTGCCTCTACGGAGACATCCAGAGGTCAGAGGGGAGGAAACAGCAAGGCTTGGGCTTCCCAGATTGGAATCTGGCGAGGCAGTGGTTTCAATTCTATACGTCATGGCGCTCTTCCAGGAAGTCTCGTACCTGGACCGTCTGCCACATGCAGGATGCAGCGGGGCATTGGGGGGCGCAATATCGCATGGCGGAGGCGGGGACGAATGACGGTGTGGTTGTCCGCCAAGACAGCGATCACCTGATCACGTGAGAAGCTCTATGATCATCCGAATACTGTTCCCAGCCACCCCAGAGGGTGTGGAACAAATCGGCGTAGCGCATATAGATCCAGCATCCATCTCGGCCGCTCCGCTTCGTCTAGCTTAGCCGAGTCGGCTCCGAATCCGCGCGATACCTGATCCCACGCCTTTTGCGCAAGGGTCTTCCTATTCTTCCCCCCTTCGTTCATACTGATACTGCCCACGCCGTCGCTTTGTCCGCGTTCCTCCGCCTCTCACGGTGTCTCGCCTACGAGTTCCTCGATGAATTGTTGAGGCCTTAGATGGACCACGCGGAATAAGGCCGGCACTGAGGCTGTAGAGAGGAGAGGAGAGAGTGAATAGAGCTATTGCATGTGAAACCTGTCCAGACACGTGCGCTTACATATAACCTTTTACCTCAAGGCCGTATCCACAATGGCTCCAATATGTACCTAGTATTATCTCTCCCAATGAACTAGAACTAGAGCTACTCCGGCGTTACCACACACGAACTGCCTCTCCCTCGAGCGAAGCAATGGTATTGCTTATTCCTAGTTCCGTGGGCCGGGCCAGTGTAAGTGCGAGTGCAACTGGAAGGAGCGATGAGCGGCAAGAAGACAAACAAACAAACAATGTCGTAATCTCAACACCAGGGGGAATTAAACCGGGAAACGGCCGGCGGCCGGATACCGTACCATGATCCATGATCCCAGCATTTCAGTCCTGCCCAGTGGCTGTAAGTAATATCAACATGCACACATGGTGCAAGAGGTGGCGCCTGAATTGAACCGGTGGTTATGTTACTTGTTAACAGTTGTAGTATTTGTAGGGAAAGTCATCGTTATGATAGTGTGGCGGGTAGCGAGTAGCAAGTAGCAAGCTAGTGGCGAGTGTAGGCAGTACGCACTTAAGGATTAATTCGAGTGGGAACCATCCAATCACCTTCTTGCTTGGCATTTCCTTGCTTGCTATTCTTGTTCCTATTTAGGTAATACAATCGCAACATGTCACGGAACGCGGATCCGGGCGGCGCTTTGCTTCTTATTTCTTATTCTTACTCCACCTTCACCTTTAAACGCCTAGTCCACGTCCCATACTTACACCCCTTTTTCAAACGACGTTCACTCACGGCCCTCCCCTTCACCTCCCATCCCTTCCCTCTTCCCTTCCCTTCCCGCCCGCCCCCCTGCTTTTACGACCGTCCGCGACGCGCTATAATGTCCAAATATTGGTTACTTGTCGGGAGCTTTAACCCATTAATCACCACGCTTCAGTTCACGCCGTCTCCACCATCCCTCTCCTTCGTCTCCCAGTACAAGTCTGGAACCAGCCCAACATGGCTCGCCTATTCTTCTAAATTCCCTACAACGATATACGCAACGGACGAGACAGACACTGGGTCCATCAACTCTCTCGCGCTCGACCTCAAGACTGGCGGTTTGTCGCCGCTTGCAAACGTATCCACCAAAGGCGGCGCACCAACCCATCTTGGCTTCATCAACAACGGCACGGCGCTGGGAGCCGCCAACTTTGGCACTGGGTCTGCATTTGTGGTCAACCTCGACGCCGCCGGAACTGGCCAGTTTACTCAGAACAGCGCTTTGGTGTCCTTCCAGGGCTTTGGTCCGCTGCCCAACCAACTCAGCTCACACTCGCACCAGGTGGGTAGGTGGGAATAGTATTATTCCGATCCACGTCCTCCTACGTACCGAGCTTACAGATCGGGCATTTTTGCTTTTGTTTTTTCCAGGTTGTGCCATTCGGCGACGAGGTGCTTGTCCCGGACCTCGGTTCGGACAAGATTTGGCGCCTTGTGCAGCAGGGCGGCACATGGGTAACCAAGGGCTCCATTGACCAAGCACCTGGCTCGGGTCCCCGGCATCTCGTTGTCGCCAGTACGTTCACCAACACAGTCTCAAAAGTTTCAAAAAGCAACCTCCAACTGACCCAATGGCCGTTACGCAGATAACACGGTCTACACTATCCATGAGATGGGAAACACGGTCACGCAGCATACCATCGCGCCGCTGTCCTCGGGCGTGACGGCAACGCCGCAAGTAGCCAACGTCTCCATCCTCCCTCCGAACCTCCCCGCCAACTCAAAGATGGGCGCAGCAGAGCTCCTCTACGCGCCCGCTCCAACCCCGCTGCTCTACGCGTCGAACCGCAACATCACAGTCGACCCGAAAAACATCGGCGACGGCGACACCATCACGATCCTGAGCACGGCGCCCGCGCTCAAGCCCGTCGGGTTCGTCAAGACGGGGCTCGCCCACGTCCGCGGCATGGCGTTCGTGGGGAAAAACGACCAGTTCCTCGTCGCGGCTGGCATGCTCGGTGGCGGCATCAAGGTGTACGAGCGCGTGAGCGAGGCGCAGGGCTGGCTCAAGGAGGTTGCGCACTTGAACGACACGCGGATCGTCCAGCCTGCGTCGTTCGTTTCCGTGTAAGTCCCCCGTGCACCACCAAATGCGCAAACGAGACGAGATGGAGGCGCTGATTTACATTCACCCCTCCCCCCGTTTTTTTTCCTTGTGCAGGGAGCAAAATAACACCCCCATTAGTAGTGTAACGTCAAGCACGTTAACCGGTGCGGCTGGCCGCTCCTTTCACAAGCGCCTCCGCCGAGTCTATCGTAAATAGCCGAGAAGCGCGCCTTCCAGTGTCGGAAAGAAAGTGGACTTTGTGAAATTTTAAATCTCGTTGATCGGAATTACACTACTCAGACTCTGCTACACGTGCAAGTCAAAACTCCTGGATGTGTTACGCTGGTGCAGTCTCTATACGGTCCATCTGTCTCACTTTTCGAAGATCATTTTCTCCACTTGATTGAGCTGGGCTGGAACGCACGCCCATGAAACGATCTCATCGTCGCGTGGCGTGGCTTGTTGACGCAACGGCGGGAATGGATTATTCTCATTCTCCATGGGAGGCACGGACGACGTGTTCTGGGGTTATGGTCCACCTACAATTGTCTCGGGTCCTCGGGTCGCCTCGTTATTGGCGCATTGGCGGCGCCGGCGGTGGCAGTATTCAATTGCTGCATTCGCTGCATCCCTGTGCTGCGCTTCCTCTTGTCCATTGTCTATATGATGGGTAATGGGGAGAGGGGTGTCAGGTATGAAATTCCCCGTACAGTATTATAAGAGTTGGACACCCGACTACATCTCACTCGTGTCCGGTGATGCTCTGGTCTCTACTGCGCGTGCGGTTCCTGTTAGAAACGCCATGTCAAGGAGAAGGAGGAGAGGTGAGAGTCGAGGTGGAAACTCTGAGCTTTCAGGCATGTCTTTTTCTTGGTTAGCGCAATACATTATGAATAACAATAACAAATAGCCCATTTCGACACGTGACGGGACTCATCCATGTGGCCAGATTGAAATCATGAGGCAGTTATAAACGTGGCAAGAATTACGTCATCTTGCCGTGCCGCTTGCCGGTGTCACTCGGCTGACCGTGCATCGGCTTGTCAGTCACACTCGTCCTAAATAATGGAAACGATGGCTCTATTGACCACGCCCCAGGCTCGGGCGCGCGATATCCTGTCGTAGCCGGTGTGGTCAGCTCGTTCTAAGAGACACCTTTGGAGACTCAAGGGCTGTTGCGCAGGTAACACCGTCAGCGTCAGTGTCCATCCACGAGATGCGAAA
>Ga0307515_10014431_pt1 | contig 14647 bp, 12 predicted proteins | sample 17_EM_MG_FD_194513 | JGI IMG/M metagenome (GOLD analysis project Ga0307515, IMG submission 194513) | Populus trichocarpa ectomycorrhiza microbial communities from riparian zone in the Pacific Northwest, United States - 17_EM | ecosystem: Host-associated > Plants > Roots > Unclassified | place... | reverse complement strand
CGCCTTGGACCAGACGCCCGACGACACGACGTCAGAGCCGGCCAGTACGGAGCCTGCCGCGCCGAACGATCCCTGGGAGGGCTTCAATCGTGGAGCCTTCAAGTTCAATCGCGGCCTCGACCGGTTCGTGATCGGACCGATCGGCCGCGGCTACACGAAGATCACCCCGCGTGCGGTGCGCAATCGCGTCTCCTCGGTCGTCGCCAATCTCGGCGAGCCCGGCACGGCCATCAACGACGTGGCCCAGGGCCGGCCCCGCGCGGCCGGCGTGACGGCCTCGCGCTTCCTGATCAATTCGACGGTCGGCGGCCTTGGCCTGTTCGATGTCGGCGCCAAGATGGGGCTGGAGGGCCACGAGTCCGATTTCGGCCAGACCCTGGGCCGCTACGGCGCCAAGTCCGGCCGCTACGTCGTCCTGCCGCTCCTGGGTCCCACCACCTTGCGGGACGGCGCGGGGCGGTTTGTCGACACCATGACCGATCCGGTCGCCCTGGCCACGGCCGGCGGCTCCAAGAGCTTCGGCATGGTGCGAGGCGGTGTCACCATGGTGGACGCCCGCGCCTCGGCGGACGGGTTCTTCCGCGCCCTCGACGACGCGGCCGATCCCTATGCGATGATGCGCTCGGCCTATCTGCAGAACCGCGCCGACATGGTCCGCCAGGCCAAGGGCGGCGTCCAGGTCCTGCCCGATTTCGACGCCGCGAGGATCGAACCTTGAGCGTGCCCACCCTGTCCCGACGCATTTTTCCGTGGATCGTATTGCTTCCGAGCGCTTACGCGACAGGCGTGATGGCCGCGGCGCGCGATCCGAGCGCCGAGGCCTTCGTTGACACCACGGCGAGACGGTTGATCGAGGTCCTGGCCGATCCCGGCTTGAGCCCAGCGGCAAAGTCCGCGGCCTTCCGATCCGCCATCGACACCTTGGCCGACGTACCGCGCGTCACCAGCTTCGTGCTGGGCAAATATGCGCGCCTGCTCACGCCCGATCAAAAGCGGCGCTTTGCCCTGGCCTTCCGGGGCTATGTTGAGCACGTCTATCGCGCACGGCTCTCCGACTATGGCGGCGAACGGATTTCGGTCGTCGGATCGATCGTGCGAAAGCCGGGCGATGTGATCGTCGCCACCCAGATCAGTGGCGGCCAGCTTCGCCAGGCGGTCCCGGTCTCATGGCGTGTGCTGCGGTCTCCCCAGGGCTGGCGGCTAGTTGACGTGCAGTTCCGCGGCGTTTGGCTGGCGATCACCCAACAGCAGGACTTCGTGTCGACCATCGACAACGCCGGCGGCGATGCCGAACCCTTGATCCGCCAACTGCAGGGCGAAGCCGCGCCAGCATCCAGCAAGCGATGAGCAAGATGAATCAAGGCGGGCTTGAGGTCGGCGCGGGCCTCGTCGTCCTGGCGCTGAGCGGCGCCTTCCTGGCCTACGGGCTAGAGGCGGCCGGCCCGGCGGGATCCTCGCGCGGGTACGACCTCACCGCCAAGTTCGGCGAAGCCGGCTCGCTGGCTCCCGGGGCGGCGGTCAGCGTCGCGGGCGTCAAGGTCGGCACGGTCGCGCAGATCACCCTGGACCCGAAAACCTACATGGCCGTGGCCAGGCTGAGCATCAATCCGAACGTCAAGCTGCCGGCCGACTCCACCGCCAAGATCACCAGCGACAGCTTGCTGGGCGGCGCTCACGTGTCGATCGCACCGGGCGCGGCGATGGATGACATCAAGCCGGGCAGTGAAATCGACAACACCCAAGGGGCGGTCGACATTTTCGGCCTGATCGGCTCTGCGATCCGCCCCCAGGCGCCGGCCGCGACGCCGGCCCCTTCGACCTCCACCCCGGCCGAAAGCGACTGACATGACCGCGACCCAGGCGGCCCGCGCGGTCGCCGCCCGCCCCATCCGGTCGCTGGGGCGCTCCACCCTGGCCGTCGTGCGCACGGTCGGAGCGGTCGGCGTCTTCGCTGTGCGCGGCGTGGCCGCCGCCCTGACCCCGCGCTGGTTTCCCAACCAGCTGCGGCGCCAGCTTGTGACCATCGGCTTCTTCTCGCTGCCGGTCGTGGGCCTGACCGCCGTCTTCACCGGCGCGGCTCTGGCCCTCAACATCTTCACCGGGGGCGGCCGCTTCAATGCCGAACAGGTGATGCCGCAGATCGTCGCCCTTGGCATCACGCGGGAACTGGGTCCCGTCCTGGCCGCCCTGATGCTGGCCGGCCGGGTGTCGGCCGCCATCGCCGCCGAGATCGGCGCGATGCGAGCCACCGAGCAGATTGACGCCATGCGGACGTTATCAACCGACCCGTTCCGTTATCTGGTCGCCCCGCGCCTGCTGGCCGCGACGATCATGCTACCGCTGCTGACCGTGGTCGCCGATCTGATCGGGGTTGCCGGCGGCTGGTTGGTGGCCGTGCGGGTGCTAGGGTTCAACCCCATCGTCTACATCCGCAACACCGCCGCCTTCCTGCAGGCCTGGGACGTTGGCTCTGGCCTCATCAAGGCCGCCGTGTTCGGCTTCATCGTGGCGCTGATGGGCTGCTACCACGGCTACAACGCTTCGGGCGGGGCGCGCGGTGTGGGCCGAGCCACCACCCACGCGGTGGTCTCCTCAGCGATCCTGATCTTCGCCTCCGACTACCTGTTGACCACCGTCTTCACCCACGCCTCATGATCAGGCCGATCCCCAAACTCGCCTGGAAGGGCGTGATCAAGCGCTTCGAGGGCCGCGCGGTGCTCGACGACCTCGACCTGTCGGTCGCGCCGGGCCAATCCCTGGTGATCATCGGCGGCTCGGGCCAGGGCAAGTCGGTGACGATCAAGACCGCCCTGGGTCTTATGCGCCCCGAGGCGGGCAGGATCGAGCTGGATGGGCGCGACGTGGTCGGCCTGTCGGAAGGCGCGCGCCGCAAGTTGTTCTCGCGCGTGGGGGTGCTGTTCCAGGGTGCGGCCCTGTTCGACAGCCTGACCGTCTGGGAGAATGTCGCCTTTCGCCTGATCAACGCCGACGGCGTGCCGCGCAAGCAAGCCCGCGAGCGGGCGATCGAGGCCCTGGACCAGGTTCGTCTGGCCCCCACCGTCGCCCACCGCTTCCCCTCGGAGCTGTCGGGCGGCATGCAAAAACGCGCTGGCCTGGCCCGCGCCGTCGTCGGCCGTCCGGAGATCCTGTTCTTCGACGAGCCGACCACGGGCCTGGACCCCATCACGGCCGCGGCGATCAACGCTCTGATCATCGACCAGGTCAAACGCTTGGGCTGCACCGCCGTATCGATCACTCACGATCTGGCGTCGGCCCGGACGATTGGCGATGAGATCGCTATGCTGCATGACGGGCGTATTCACTGGCGAGGCTCGGCCGAGGACCTCAGCCATGCCGACGACCCGAATGTCCGTCGCTTTGTGGACGCCGCGGGCCTTTCACCTGTCGACGTCCGCGCCCGGGAGATCGTCTGATGTGGAACCCCGTCCTTCGACTATTGGCTCGCCGACGCGGCGGCTCCTTGCTGAGGATGCTGTTTCCGTCCGTGGTCATGGTGGTCACCGCCGGCTTCATCATCGCCGAGATCATAGGCCGCAATGCCGACACGCGCAGGTTGCCGGTGTTCCAGCGGCTCGAGCCTTTGCGCCTGATCAACGAAGCCGGCGAACATCTGTCGATGATCGTCTTGTTCATCGTCCTGATGATGATCGCGCTCTACACTACCTTGCATATCGGCCTTCGACCGCTTCGCCGACTGTCTCATCTGGCGGCCGAGATCGGCCCGTCGACGATCCACGCGCGCCTGCCCGTGGCGTCCGCGCCCCGCGAGGTGGCGCCCCTGGTCGAGGCCTTCAACGCCATGCTCGACCGCCTGGAAACCGGCTGGCGGGCGCAGCGCAACTTCTCGGCCAACGCCGCCCACGAGTTGCGTACGCCGTTGGCGATTTTGCGCACCCAAGTCGAGAGCCTGCTGGAAGCCGATGAGCGCCGCGCCGCCAGCGAGGAATTCGAGCGGCTGGGCCGGTTGATCGCCCAACTCCTGGCCCTGGCCGAAGCCGAGGGCGGCGCCCTTGGCCAAATGAGCCGCTTTGACCTGGTGGCGCTCTCTCGCGACGTGGCCAGCGACATGGCCAGCTTCGTTCTCTCAAGCGGACGAACGCTCGGCTTCGACAGCGCGTTAGAGAGCTTCATGATCGAGGGCCAGGCCGACTTGGCCGAAACCGCCCTGCGCAACCTGCTCGAAAACGCCATCAGACATACGCCGGTCGGCGTCGAGATCTTGGTGACCATCAACGCCGAAGGCTTGGTCTGCGTGTCGGACGACGGCCCAGGTGTCCCGGCCGAGGTCGAGGCCCGGTTGTTCGAGCGCTTCAGTCGCGGCGACCCGCAAGGGTCGGGCGCGGGGCTTGGCCTTTCGATCGTCCGCCAGATCATGGAGCGTCATGGCGGGACCGTGCGACTGGCGGCGGCCCATCGCGGCGCCTGTTTCGAACTGGATTTTCGGCGCCGCGCCTAGGGATCACGCATCCGCCGCAGACCGTCCTCCGTCGAGGCGAACCGCCATGTAGCCAAGGCCGCGGAGCGCACGGATGGTCACGTCGGCGCCGAGGTCGGCCATCTTGCGCCGCACCCTGTGGACATGAACCTGGATGGAGTTGTCGGTGTAATCCTGATCCAGGCTATGCAGGCTTTCACCCAGTTGCGCCTTGCTGACCACCCGGTCGGGGTGACGCAGGCAGCGCTCAAGCACGATGCTCTCACCGCGCGACAGGGGCAGGCGCGCCGCGCCGACGCTGATCTCCCGCGCGCCCTGGTCGTATTCCAGCTCGCCGTAGCGCAGAACGCCGGCGGCGGTCAGAGCCGGCCGGCGTCCCAGCGCACGTAGACGCGCCACCAGTTCCTCGATGGCGAACGGCTTGACCAGATAGTCGTCCGCGCCGCGCTCAAGGCCCTGCACCCGCTGGTCGATGCTGCCCAGGGCGGTCAGCATCAGCACCGGCGTGCGCAGGCCGGCGGCCCTGGCCTTGGCCAGGAGATCAAGGCCGCTATCGCGCCCCAGCATGATATCGAGGATTACCGCCTCATAGGGCACGCTGCGCCAGGCGTGCCATCCGTCTTCGACGGTCTCAAAGAGGTCGACGGTAAAGCCGGCCTTGACCAGCGACCGGACGGTCGCCTGGCCAAGCCGAACATTGTCCTCGATCAGCAGGGCGCGCATGGCCGTCAGAAGCTATAGAACAGGGCCACGGCGAACTGACCTTGGTCGGCCGAGCCTTCGCGGGCGACTATGGGACTGTCGGCGGCGCTGTCAACGAGCCGGGTATAGCTGCCATGCGCCAAGGCGCTCCAACGATCATTGATCTTGTAGCGCAAAGTCGCTCCGAACTCGACGTTCTCCACCCCCGCGTCGGCGAGATAGGGCGTAAGGCCGCTGGCCGACGCGCCTGTCGGCAAGACGCCATAATAGGTCTGCATATACTTCCGATCGCCCCAGGTGGTCGACAGGCTCGCACCGGCGCTCCAACGATCGCTTAGCGCGCGGTCATAGTCCAGGCCGACATGGGCCAGCACGCCTTCGTGCACCTTGCCGGTGTCGGTCAGGGCCTCGGCCCCGACCTGCAGTTGGCCGCCAGCCAGGTCGAAGCGTTTGCGCACAAAGACCCCCGCATTGATGGCGTTGTCGATCTCGCCCAGTCGCCGCACCGCCAGATTCTTGATGTCATCGTCGCGCCCGCGCTCGAAGGCCACGACCGGGCCAGCTTCCAGCCATCCGCCCGGAAGGATGTTCGCCCGCAGCGCGGGACCTTCGAGGCTGACGTAGAAATCGCCTCGGCCGTATCGGAAGCCGACGAAGGGCAGAGGCTTGGCCTCGTAGTCCTTGGAGCCTTTGTACTCAGGCCGGTAGACGCCCGCCGCGCCGAGCGAGACGTGCAGGCCGTCGCCCGCGCCGTCCTGCGCCCAGGCGACACTGCCACCCGCGGCCGTGACTGTGCTGACGAGGCAGAGGGTCAGAAGGTGCGATTTCATCTTGGGACTGGGCTCCAGCGCCGCTTCAATGCGGTGTCCGGCCTATGCGACCCCAAGCTTGCGCGGACCTTTCGTCCTTTGAACGAATTGCGCCGATTGCCAAAGACGCTTCGAGAACTGGCGACGGCGTCGCGCGACGACCATCGGGCGCGCAACTCGCCCCCGCCGTCGCTGGATTCGCCTTCTGACCTCGATGGCGTCTTATCGTGCAGCGCGACCCCGCCAATCCTCATTGCGACAGACCGGCGTTCAACCCCGTTGTTCGTTCGCATCGGGATGTGTGGGGCGCGGCGTCACCCAGCGCCCGAGCTTGGGGGTCAGCCATAGTTCGAAGCTATCCACGAAGCGGTAGACCACCGGCACGAGGACAAGCGACAGAAGCGTTGAACTGATCAGTCCGCCGATGACGGCGACCGCCATGGGCTGGCGAAAGCTCGCTCCCTCGCCCAGGCCCAGCGCCGTGGGAACCATGCCGGCGGCCATCGCCACCGTCGTCATGATGATGGGCCGGGCGCGCTCGTGGCAGGCGGCCAACAAGGCGTCGTGCTGGCTGAAGCCTTCGCGCTCCCGCTCGATGGCGAATTCGACGAGCAAGATGGAGTTCTTGGCCGCTAGTCCCAGCAACATCAAAAAGCCGATCAGGGCCGGCAGGGTCAGACCAAAGCCGAAGGCGAGAAGCGCCGCGAACGCACCGCCGACCGACAATGGCAGGGCCGTGAGGATGGTCACCGGCTTGAAGAAACTTTTGAACAACACAATGAGCACGGCGAAGATCAACCCGATACCGGCCAGCATGGCTATGATGAAGCCGCTGAAGAGCTGGCCCAGTTGCTCGGCGTCCCCATACTCGGCCTTACGCACGCCGGTCGGCAACGCGGCCATCGTGGGCAATCGATCGATCGCCTTCAGCGCCTGGCCAATGCTGGCGTCTCTCAGGTCCGCACGGATGGAGACCCGTCGTTCTCGATCGAACCGATCGATCCGCCCCGGTCCGGCCTGGAAGTCGAGGTCGGCCACGGCTCCCAAGCGGGTCGCGCGACCGTCGATGGTTGGCACCTGCAATTGGGCCAAAGCGGTCAGGTCCCGCCGCGCGGCGTCGGCCAACCGGGGACGAATAGGAATGCGCCGCTCGCCGATCGTCATCTTGGGCAGATTGGCGTCGATATCGCCGATCGTGGCCACGCGGGTTATCTCGGCGATGGCTTCTGCCGTCACACCCAGGCGCGCGGCCTCGTCGCCGCGAGGCCGGATGATGAGCTCCGAGCCGGCTGGCGGCTCGGCCGGGCGTATATTGGTGAGTTGCGCCAGCGACCGCATCTCCTGCTGCAGGCGTTCGGCGGCCTGGGCGAGGCGCTCGCTGTCGGGCCCGACCAGCGTGATCTCGACATCGGCAGGGCCTCGCTCGGACTGAAGATCAACGCGAACGTTGGGGATCGCCTTCAGAAGGGGCCGGATCCTGGTCTTGAACGCCGTCGTGGTGGTTTGACGGTCCGCTCGGAACGCCACGGTCAAGGTCCCTGAGGCCAGATCCTCGCCCCCGACGTTGGCGAACACCGTGCGGACCTCGGGTTGCGCCCGCAACAGGCGCGTCACCTTGCTGATCGTTTCCTCCATCTCGGCGCGGGTCGCGCCGGGCGAGGCCTGCACGTCGAGACCGATGAAGGTGGGATTGCCGACGGGAATGAAGCCTGTCGGAAGTCGGGCGGCCAGCCCCAGCGAGCCGGCGAAGAACAACGCGCCAAACACCAAGGAGAGGCCCGGATGGGCCAAGGCCCATTCCAAGGCGCGGCGATAGGGCCCTTCGAAGGGTTTTGGCGCATGGGATTTGCGCGCGGGCTTGAGAAAATAGGCCGCCAGCAAGGGGGTCAGTAAACGCGCGACCAGAAGCGAAAACAGCACCGCTGCGGCGACTGTCAGGCCAAACTCGCGGAAATATTGCCCGGCCGCGCCGCCCATGAGTGAGACTGGAACGAAGACGACGACGATGGCCAGCGTCGTGGCGACGACGGCCAGCCCGATCTGATCGGCTCCCAGCAGCGCCGCCTGGTAGGGACTTTCCCCCCGTTCGATGCGCTTTTCGATGTTCTCGATCTCGACGATAGCGTCATCGACCAAGATCCCTATGACCAGGGTCAGGCCCAGCAAGGTCACGATGTTGAGCGAAAACCCCATCGCGGCCATCAGCGCGAAGGTCGGCACGAGCGAGATCGGCATGGCGATCGCGGCGATCAGGGTGGAGCGCCAGGTGCGCAGGAACAGGAACACGACGAGCGCCGCCAGGCCCATGCCTTCCAACAACACCGAGACCGTGGCCTTGAAGCTGGCGCGGGTGTCTTCGACGGTCGAGAGCACCTGGGTGAACCGCACCCCCGGCGTCGTGCGTGTGATCTCCGCGATCTGGCGATGGACCGCATCCTCCACTCGAACGTCGCTGGCGGCGCGGGTCTTGGTGACCTGGAAGCCCACCACCGGCCGGCCATTCAGTCGCGCGAAATTGCGAACTTCGCTTTCGCCCGCGCCGATATCGGCGACCTCGGCGAGCCGCACATAGCGCCCGCTGGTCGTCGGAACGGTCATGTTGCGCAGGGCGGTAACATCCGCCGCCGCGCCCAGCACGCGGATCGTTTGCTCCACGCCGCCGACCTCGGCGCGACCGCCTGCGGCGTCGGCGACGAAGGCGCGAAGCGCCGTGCTGACGGCGGGTGCCGTGAGGCCGTAGGCAGCCAATCGATCAGGATAAAGCGTGACGTTGATCTCGCGATCAACCCCGCCCACCCGCTCGATCCTAGCGATCCCGCCCGCGGCCTGTAGGCGGCTGGTCACGACATCGTCGATGTACCAGGACAGATCCGACGCAGACAGAGCCGGCGCGGACACGGCGTAGGTCAGGATCGGCTGGCTGTCGGCCTCCAGTCGTTCAATGATCGGCTCGTCGATGGTGCGTGGAAAGTTCGCCCTGACCCGGTCGAGCGCGGTGCGGACAGCGTCGGTCGCCTTCTGTTCATCCTGGCCGATCTCGAACTCGACCGTCGTCCGAGACCGCCCCTGGGTGACGGTCGAGGTGACGTGGTTGACGCCGGGCAAGCCCGAGACGGCGTTTTCCGTCAGCCGGGTCACCTGGCTCTCGAGCTCGGTCGGCGCCGCGCCGCTCTGGGTGATGGTGATCTGAACAGCCGCGAAGGAGGTGTCGGGCACCTTTTTGATCGGAAGCTGCAGATAGGCGCCGATGCCGGTGAGGGTCAGAGCAATGAACAGAACCGCGACCGGGATCGGATTGCGGATCGCCCAGGCCGAAATGGCCAGCTTCATTGAGGCGTATCCAGCACGGTGCGAACCACGTCGCCAGGCAGGACCAAGGCCTCGCCGCCGACCAGCGCGCGGGTTCCAACTGGCGGCCCATCAAGGAGCTGGACATAGCCGCCGCCGCGCTCGCCCAGACGCACCTGCACGCGTCGGACCCGATTGTCGAGGCCGACGACGGTCAGGCTGGGGCCGCCTGCCCGATACTGGATGGCCCGGTCCGGCACGGCCGGGCTCGGCGCGCGTCCGGTAATAATGGAGGCTCGAGCAAAGCCCCCTACCCGTTGTGACGGATCGACAGGCAGGAGAATCCGCACCTTGCCAAGCTTGGTCTGGGAATCGACCATGGGACTGATCAGGCGGATCACGCCCGTGAACTGTTCGCCAGAAGATAGCTGCACCGGCACGCTGGCGCCAACGCGCATCCGGCCAAAGTCCGCCTCCGGAACCTCGGCCTCCAGCTCCACAACCCCGTCTCGGGCGATACGGAAATAGGGTTCGGAGCCGGCGCCCGAAACATCGCCTGGGCGGAGCGAGCGCGAGAGCACCCGGCCAGTCACCGGCGCGCGCAGCACCAACCGCGATTGACGTTGGCGAAGATCGCGCAACCGAGCGACGGCGGTGCGGGCTTCAAAGCCACGTTGTTCGATAACCTCGTCGGCGATGACGCCACGCCCCTTCAGGTCGGCGACACGCGCGTTTTCAGAGGTGGCTTTCTCGGTCGCGACCTCGGCCTGCGCGACCTGTTCGTCGATCAAGGCTGGATCCAGGACCGCCAGGGCCTGACCGCGATGAACGACATCCCCCTCTTCGGCGAGCACGCGCAGGACCCGATAGCCCGACAGTTCGGCGCCGACCCCAGCTTCCTCTCGCGCGACGAGGACGCCCGAAGCCGTCACGTCCCGCGAGATGGTGCGTAGCGCGATGGGCGCGACCGAAACGATCGGCGGCTGGTCGGCCTGGTCGGCCGGACTTTCCGCGCTCTTGCCGGAACAGGCGCTCAGCAGCACGAGCGCCGTCAAGACGATCTTCTTGTTCATGCGGTCTTGTCCTTGGTCGTCAGGAAAGGCGTCCATCCGCCGCCCAGGGCGCGAAAGCTCGTCACCGTCCGTCGCAGCGCGTCGATCCGAGCCGAGGACAGCGCCAGGCGCGCCGCCCGCCAGGTCCGCTCCGCGTCGAGCGTCGTCGTCAGGTCTTCCAGGCCGCGCCCAAACCGTTCACGGGCGCCGGCATAGGCCTCCGCGGCGCTCTGTTCGCTAGCGGTCAACAGAGCGACACGGCTGCGGCCAGCGTCCAACTGGACCAGCGCTTGATCGGCTTCCGAAAAGGCGGTCTGTACGGCGCGCTCATAGGCGATGGCGGCCTGCGCGGCGCGGGCGTTCTGCGCGCCCAGGGCCGCCAGCAGACGGGGGCGATCAAGAATCGGCTGAAAGACGCTTGCCCCCAATGTCCACGTGACGAGCGCGCCGGCGCCGTCTGCGCTCACGGCCGTGAGCCCGACGCCGGGCTCAAGCGTCAGACGTGGGAACAATTCCAATCGCTGCAGATCGGCACGCGCGATCGCCGCCCGAAAGCGAGCCTCGGCTTCTCGCACGTCCGGGCGCCGCTCAAGAAGCTCGCCAGGAAAGGTCGCGGGAGGTCGCGGACCGTCAGCCAGGAGCGGTGTGATCGGCAGATCGGCGGTGGCGCCCTGCGGAGCCCCGATGAGCACCAACAATGCGCGCTTGGCGCCCTGGAGATCGGCGGCCAACTGCACGGCCTGCGCCTGGGTTTGGCCCAGATCGCCTTTCACGCGGGCCACGTCGGTCTCGGCCGCGAGGCCGCGATCGGCGCGGGCCCTCAGGACATTGAACAGTTCCTGTTGAATGCCAACGCTGGTCTCGGCGTCGGCAAGCTGCGCGGCGATCCCGCGCGCCTCAAGCAAGGTGTCGGCGACGTCGGCCGCCAGAGCCGCTCGGCTGCCCTCGTAGACAAACCGCGCCGCGGCGAGATCCTGATCGGCCGGTTGCCGTGTCGCGCCCTTGCGACCGAACAGGTCGGCCTCCCAACTGAGATTGAAGGTCAAAGCCCCGCTATCGAGCGAGGCTTGCGATGCGCCGCCACTGGCCGGCTCGGTTCGCGTCGCGCTGGCCGCTCCGTTCAGATCGCCCTGCAATCGAAAGCCCGAGAGGGCGCCCGCGCGGATGGCGCGCGCCTCCTCAAGGCGGGCGAGCGCCAGGCGCGCATCGCTCGAGGCCGTCAGGGCGCGCTCCACCAGGTTGTCGAGCTGCGCGTCCCCGAAACCCCGCCACCACTGATCGAGCGCAACCGTCTCGATCGACGGCGCCCCCTTCGCCTCGTAGGCGGGCGGCGTTGAGAGATCCAGGCGAGGCTCGCTGACAAGCGGCGCGCAGCCCCCCATCACCAGCGCCGAAGCGACCACACAAGTCGGCCCTCGCCACCAGGCGCGGAAGGGCTGTCGCCTCGGCGTGGAAAGGCCATCTGGCCACTGCACAATCGTCGTCACCCTCGACGCGGTCCCAAAAGGATAGGGCTCGCGGCGGACGCATGCGGGATGCAACAGAGCATCCAACCCGCTTCGTGGTCCCGCATGGACATGACGATCCTTCAACACCGCGTGCGCGGCCGATCGTCGGTGCTATGGAGGCCCAAGCTTGCGCGGACCTTTCGCCCATAGAGATATTACGGGCTATCGATTTGTGCCGGCGGCCCGCTGCTGGGCCTAGAACCGATGGCCAAGATCCACCCTCAGCAGCATCAAACGGCCATCTCCATCCCGCGCAGGTGCGGACATTTCAGTCTGGCCTGGACAATCACCCGCCGGATCCAAGACCACACCGTGGCTACCGAAGGATGGTAGCACGGGAAGATGCTTCTTGCCGGCCACCCAAGCGTCGATCATGTCGGCCCATTCCTGAAGCATGTGCGTTCGGGCGTGGGCGTACTCAGCGACGTTGTAGACGCGACGAGACGTCCGCCGGTCGACGTGGGCCAGGCACTTTTCGATCCAATCGGCGTCGTCACCTTGAGGTCCAGGTCAACGTCGAACCAAGGTTGAGGCTTACGTCACGCGTCTTCGCTGGACTCCGCCATCGCCCGGACGAGATCCAGGACGTGTCGGCGCACCGGGCCGCGCCGGATTTGCGGAAAGAGCGTCGCCAGCTCCAACCCCTCGGACGTGCCGAGGAAGTCCATGACCATCCGCTCGGCGGCGTGCTGGACCTCATCGCCTTGATCGCCGTCCATCGGATCAGCCAGGCCGTCGAAGAAGAAGGCGATGGGAACGCCCAGGGTGCGAGCGATCGCATAGAGCTTGGAGGCGCTGACCCGGTTGGAACCGCGCTCGTATTTCTGAACCTGCTGGAAGGTCAGGCCCAGCGCGTCGGCCAACTGCTCCTGGCTGAGGCCGATGAACTTGCGGCGAAGACGCACGCGACCGCCGACGTGTAGGTCGATGGGATTGGGGCTACGCGCTTCAACTGCGATCGTCATCGACTTTTCCAAGATGGGGCGGCGCCATTTTGACCGCGTTAGATGGGCCGCTAGCAAGCACTATGCCTGGGGCGGCGGTATGCGGCCGATCAGCCCGCCGGCCGCCTTTGATAGCTTCGAATGCTGGCCTCTCGGCCAATAGTGGGTCCGGAAGGCTCACCGCGAGCCCCACCACGCCCTGGAACCAGAGGGGCGCGGACGCGGCCGGCGACCTGTAGCCGTCATTTGAACTTTTGATAGCCTGACGCCGCCAGTTCGTCCCGGGTGAGATACCGCTCCGAACCGTAGTAGGCCGCCAACCGCGCGGGATCGTTTTGGCGTGGATCCATCAACCATCGCGTATGCCAGGTCATGAACCACAGCCAATCGGCCTTCAGTCCAAGCAGGGCTGGATCGGGGATCGGACCATTCTCGTGCAGGCAGATCGGCAGGGTGTCGCCGACGATGGCTTTGACCTTGCCGAACATCGGGGCGAGATCGCCGTGGTCCTCGACATAGATGTCGGCGCCAGCGACATCGACGCGGTCGCGTCCCGGATACCAGGCCGGATCGACATTCTGGCCCGCCCAGCCCAACACCCAGATCAGGTTGCCGAGCCCACGGCGATGGCTGAACTCGTCATACATCAGCCCCCAAAGCGCCTTGAACGCGTCGGGGCCGTGCTTGCCCCACCAGAACCAGTCGCCCGAAAATTCGTGGAGCGGTCGCCAGAGCACCGGCACGCGCCGATCGCGTAGGACGGCCAGCAAGTCGCCGATCTGCCTCAAGTCACGATGCAAGGCGACGTTCTGCGGCGTACCGGGCTCAAGCGCCGCTACGAGGTCGAAGTCCTTTTTGGCGTTCTCATAGCCCGTACCGATATCGGGAGCGCCCCAGTGCCAGCACAGGGTGACGATGCCGCCCGAGCGATGCCAGCCGGTGGCGCGGTCATTGACCGCCCGGTTGTCGCGAGGATCAATGTAGTCGAGTCCGAGGATCGCGGGCTGACGGCCTGTCACCTTGGCGATGTAGTCGAGCTCAAGCGGCGTGGCATGGGCCACGCCTTCCTGCTGGCCGGTCAGGGTCTTGCGGCCGTAGAGACTCCAGAGAAAGCCGTAGAGGGCGCGAGCCTCGTTCGAGGCCTGGGGATTGCTCAGACGGTGCGGTTGCGGATCGGCCCAAGATGTCGCGGGCCCGGCGGCCAGCGCGAGGGCAGCGCTCAGCGTCATGCGCCGTGAAAACTCCATCAACCGCCCTGCCCTATCTACGTCTGCCTCACCGCGCGGAGCAGAGCTTGCCAATCCCTCTCGGTCAATCCGACGGCCGCCAGCCCTGGGTGAGGCCAGACACAAGCGACGATTAGTTCCCGTTCCGTTCTAGCCCTGCTAGGGTCGGAGTCGCCATGACCGCGAACCCGCGCAAGATCATTCATATCGACATGGACGCCTTCTATGCGTCGGTGGAACAGCGCGATGATCCCAGCCTGAAGGGCAAGCCTCTGGCCGTCGGCCACGGCGCGCGGCGAGGCGTAGTGGCTGCCGCCAGCTATGAGGCGCGTCAGTTTGGGGTGCGTTCGGCCATGCCCTCGACCACGGCGCTGCGCCAGTGTCCGCAGCTGGTGTTCGTGCCGCCCAGGTTCGAGGTCTACAAGGCCGTCTCACGCCAGATCCATGAAATCTTCGCCGACTATGCCGATCTGATCGAGCCGCTGTCGCTGGATGAAGCCTATCTGGACGTCACCGCCAATCGCGCGGGCCTGGCCACCGCAACCGACACGGCCAAGGAAATCCGCGCCCGCATCCTTGAGGCAACTGGCCTGACGGCCTCGGCGGGGATTTCCTACAACAAGTTCCTGGCCAAGCTGGCCTCCGACCAGCGCAAGCCCAAC
>Ga0307515_10014430_pt1 | contig 14647 bp, 19 predicted proteins | sample 17_EM_MG_FD_194513 | JGI IMG/M metagenome (GOLD analysis project Ga0307515, IMG submission 194513) | Populus trichocarpa ectomycorrhiza microbial communities from riparian zone in the Pacific Northwest, United States - 17_EM | ecosystem: Host-associated > Plants > Roots > Unclassified | place... | reverse complement strand
CGCCAGCGGACATCCCTCGGCCCTGCCGCTGCTGGTCCCGCCCATCGGCGCGTCGGCGGTCCTGGCCTTCGCCGTGCCGGCCAGTCCGTTGGCCCAGCCGCGCGCCATCATCGGCGGCAACATGGTCTCCGCCCTGGCCGGGGTCAGTTGCGCCCTGATCTTCCATCCGCATCCCGCCCTGGCGGCCGCCATGGCCGTGGCCTGCGCGATCGTCGCCATGGGCCTGCTGGGCTGCCTGCACCCGCCCGGCGGGGCCGTGGCCCTGGGCGCGGCCCTGGTGGCGGGACCGGTCGGGGCGGCGTCCTACGGCTATGTCTTCGTGCCCGTGGGCCTGTGCTCGGCGCTGCTGGTGCTGTCGGCCATGGCCTATGCGCGGGCCGTGGGGCGCTCGTACCCGCACCGCGTCGCATCCGCCCCTAACGTGCACGACACCAAGGATTCCCCGCCCTTGCAGCGCGTGGGCTTCACGCCTGCCGATATCGACAACGCCCTGGCCCACTATGGCGAACTGCTGGACGTCGACCGCGAGGACCTGGACGCCCTGTTCCGCGAGGTCGAGCTCCAGGCCCATCGCCGCATCCACGCGCGGATTCTCTGCTCCGACATCATGTCCCGCGACGTGCTGAGCGTGGACCTGCATCAGAGCGCGGAAAGTGCTCTTGCGTATATGCGCCTGCACGACCTGCGCGCCGCGCCGGTGGTCGACGAGGAGCGCCGGGTGGTGGGCATGGTGCGCCGGGCCGAGCTGCAGACCGGGCGAGAGGGCCTGGTCGAGGCCGTGCTCGATCCCTTCGTCCACAAGGTCCGCCCCGGCACCGCGATCGAGGCCCTGCTGCCGATCCTGTCCAGCGGCACAGCCCACGAGGCCATGGTGGTGGACGAGAACCGCGTGCTGCTGGGGATCATCACCCAGACGGATCTGCTGGGCGTGCTCTACCGTGCGCACATCGTCGAGGCGGTGGCGTTGCAGCGGGCGGAGGGCGAGGGCGGGGCGGGGATTTAGGGGTGTCGCCCAAGATGGAAAGCAGGCCAAGCTACACCGGATCTTGGGTAGGACGAGCAATGAGCATGCGTGATCAAGCGCTGAAGGTCGGAGCTTTGGTGCTCGGGCTGGCTTGCATGGTTGCCTGCGAGCGAACATCGGGCGACACACGACCCGCAGTGTTCAAGTCACCCGGCTCGTCGATACCGCTGCGCTGGACATATGCGGAGCCCGAAGGTCCTGGCAGGGGGCCAACGCTATCTGTCGCTCGTGCAGATCAATCCGGGCCGTTTCCGCCCGAACTTATTCTCGAATGCAGGCCCGACGGCCAGTTCCTGATCGCCCATGCCGAAAACCTGAAGATCGCCACCGACGTCGGCGGTATCGAACGCCCAAATCGGATGGGAGCGCTAGCCGGGTCTGTCAGCGTCGCCGCGGTTCCGGAATGGGAATACGGGCCGTTCGATGCTTGGCCGCATGTCCGTTTGCATCCGACCCGCCGTCAGCTACGCGCGCTCTTCGCCGAAGATGTCGTGACGTTCGGCTATCTATCCGAAGAAGGCGCGCTCAAGCCGGGCTACGCGCGATTCGCTATCCGATATCCCGCTCCGCCAGAATCCTTCGTTCGAGCCTTCGTCGCGGGCTGCGATCGCTCCTAGTCCTTCAACCCCCGCAACCGATTGACGTGCCCCATCTTCCGCCCCGGCCGGGCTTCGCCCTTGCCGTAGAGGTGGATGCGGGTCTCGGGTTCGGCGGCCAGCTTGGCCCAGGCCTCGACCTCGGGGCCCAGCAGGTTGGTCATCTCGACATGGGCGCGGGGGGCCGTGGGGCCGAGCGGCCAGCCGGCGACGGCGCGGATGTGCTGTTCGAACTGGTCGACCTCGCAGCCGTCCTGGGTCCAGTGGCCGGTATTGTGGACCCGGGGGGCGAACTCGTTGACCAGCAGCTTGCCGCCGGCCAGCTCGAACAGCTCCACGCCGATCACCCCGACATATTCCAGGGCGGTCAGGATCTTGGCGACGATGGCCTCGGCCTGGTCGCGGGTGGCCTCGGTGATCTTGGCGGGCGCGCTGGTGCGGCGCAGGACGCCGCCCTCGTGGTGGTTGTCGGCCAGGGGGTAGCAGGCGATCTCGCCGTTGTGGCTTCGGGCGGCGATCACCGACAGCTCGCGCACGAAGTCGGCCGGGGCCTCGAGGATGGCGGGCTTGCCGCCGATCTTCTCGAAGCTGGCGGGGGCGTCGGCCGGGCGTTGCACCCAGGCCTGGCCCTTGCCGTCATAGCCCTCGCGGCGGGTCTTCAGCAGCGACGGCGCGCCGATCCTGGCCACGGCGGCGGCCAGATCATCGGCGGTCTCGACGGCGGCGAAGGCCACGGTCGGCACGCCGATCTCGGCCAGGAAGCTCTTTTCCACCACCCGATCCTGGGCGGCGGCCAGGGCCTTGGCGCCGGGGGCGACCAGCACGCCCAGGGCGGTCAGCTCGGCGACGGTGTCGGCCGGGACGTTCTCGAACTCGTAGGTGACGACGTCGCAGGCCTCGGCCAGGCGCTTCAGCGCCCAGCGGTCGTCATAGGGGGCGACGATCTGGCGGGCGGCGACGCGGCCGGCCGGGCTGTTCTCCTCCGGATCCAGGATCACCACGTCGAAGCCCAGGCGCGCGGCGGCCAGGGCCAGCATGCGGCCCAGCTGTCCCCCGCCGAGGATGCCGATGGTGGAACCGGGAGGCAGGGGCGCGGGAGAGGTCATCAGTCTTCGACGCTTTCGACGACACTGTCGGTCTGTTCGGCCCGGAACTTGGCCAGGCGCTCGCTCAGGCCCGCGTCCGACAGGGCCAGGATCTGGGCGGCCAGCAGACCGGCGTTCTTGGCGCCCGCCTCGCCGATGGCCAGGGTGGCGACGGGGACGCCGCCGGGCATCTGGACGATGGAGAGCAAGGAATCCAGGCCGTTCAGGGCCTTGGACTGCACCGGCACGCCCAGCACCGGCAGGATCGTCATCGAGGCCACCATGCCCGGCAGGTGCGCCGCGCCGCCGGCCCCGGCGATGATCACCTTGTAGCCGGCGGCCTGGGCGCCCGTGGAGAACGCGACCAGGCGCTGGGGGGTGCGGTGGGCGGAAACCACCTTGGCCTCGTAGGCCACGCCCAGGGCGTCGAGCGCGTCGGCCGCCTTCTTCATCGTCGGCCAGTCGGAGCGACTGCCCATGACAATGATCACAGGGGGGGCGACGGGTGGCGTGGCGGTGGGCATCGGCGACGATTTCCCTAATGGCGGCGGCTGTCCGGCGACCGTGAATCGCGGGCCTTATAGCCGCTGGCGCGCGGGCTCCAAAGCCCGTTCTCGCCCAAAAAGCGCAAGCGATCCGAAGGGATACCGCAAGTCCCGCGACGCTGCGACACATGGGCGTCGCCATTGTCATGGTTAATGAAAGAACGCAGAAATGCTGGAGCTTCACCTCAAGTGATTCCCCCAGTGGTTTTTCTCCACCCATGAAGATCACCAGCGCCCGCACCGAATCCTTCTCGGCCATCCGTCGCCGCGCCCTGACCGAGGCCGCGGGCCCGGCGGTGGCGCGGGCCGTGGTCGCGGCCGACACGGCGGGTTTCCTGGGCCTGTCGGAAGCCGATCTGACTCCCCAGGTGCAGCAGGCGCTCAAGACCCTGATGGTCGAGATCGACGACCTGCGAAACGAGGTCGCCCGCCTGAAGTTCAAGCTGGGCGAGGCGCAGGGCCTGGCCGACATGGACGTGCTGGCCCCGGTGCTGAACCGCCGGGCCTTCCTGCGCGAGATCAAGCGGGTCGCCGCCTTCGCCCAGCGCTACGGCTCGCCCGCCAGCCTGGTGTTTTTCGACCTCGACGGCTTCAAGGCCGTCAACGACCGCTTCGGCCACGCGGCCGGCGACGAGGCGCTGAAGGCCGTGGCCGAGCGCCTGCAGGCCCATGTCCGCGAGAGCGACGTGGTGGGCCGGATCGGCGGCGACGAATTCGCCGTGCTGCTGGTCCAGGCCGACCAGCAGACCGCGACCTCCAAGGCCGAGACCCTGGCGGCCGCCGTGCGCGACATGCCCGTGCAGGTCGGCGAATGGTCGGTCCCGTTGCGCGTCTCCTGGGGCGTGCGCGAGATCGAGCCCGGCGCGGATCCGGAAGTCGCCCTGGCCGAGGCCGACGCGGCGATGTTCCTGAAGAAGCGGTTGCGCAAAGAGGCGTGACCTTTCGGCTCTGAACGCTAGGTTGTCAGCTTCAGCATGAGCCGCCGGATCGAAACACCATGTTCAAGGCCCTGTTGATTGTCCTGGGGTTCGCGATCGCTTCTCCGGCCATCGCTCAGCAGGCCAAACCCGATTTCTCGCTGATCGACCCAGCATGGGCGGTCAAGGAGACTGATCGCAGCTTCCAGAGCGGCCAGTCAAAGGTCGCTTGGAAGGCGTTGAAGCGCAATTTCCCCGCTGAGTATCAGGCGTTCGTCGTCGAATACGCCAACGCGACGCTCAAGCATGAAGACTTGGCCCCGATCTCCGGGCGTTTCATCCAGGAGCACACCCTGGGGGCGGTGCCTCTCGCACGCCAGGCCCCCGCGTCGCAGCTTGCCCGCATGCAACGCTCGCGCGCCAAGCTGATCCAATACCTGGCGACTTCTGATGTGGCGACTTGCGCCGTGATGGCTCGAGGCGGCGACTTGTCTGGTTTCGATCCGGCCCGGGATTCTGTGGCCACGGCCCTGTTCTACGAGAACCTTGCGACTTTCGCCGACGCCGCTGGAGCGGGACGCGACAGGCCGACGTCGCGGACGCCCTTGGACGCTGAGGATGTCGCCAGACTTAAGGCCTTGATCGTCAAGCAAGGGGGCTCCGCGCAGGAAGCCGACGTCATCTTCTCGGCGGAAGCCACCGCCGGCGACGACGGTCAGTCATGTCGTTATGGCGTGATGTTCTACAAGGCGATGGCCGCCGCACCCGACGAAACAGCGGCCAAGTTCGCCATCAAATAGGTCGCCAGGAGCCCCCATGTCCAAGTCGCATCGCTACGCCACGACCCTGACCTGGACGGGCAATACGGGCGAGGGCACAGCCAGCTACCGGTCTTATGAACGGGCCTATGAGATCGCCGCCGACGGCAAGCCGGCGCTGCTCGGCTCGTCCGACCCCAGCTTCCGGGGCGATCCGGGCCGCTGGAACCCCGAGGAACTGCTGCTGGCCTCGATCAGCTCGTGCCATCAGCTGTGGTACCTGCACCTGTGCGCCGTGAACGGCGTGGTGGTCACCGCCTATCGCGACGAGGCCACGGCGGTGATGGTCGAGGACGAGACCGGCGGCGGCCGCTTCGAGAGCGCGACGCTGCGGCCGCATGTGACGATCTCGGCGGGCGATCCCGCCACGGCCCTGGCCCTGCACCACGAGGCCAACGCCAAGTGCTTCGTGGCCAACTCGCTGAACTTCCCGGTGGGGCACGAGGCGAGGGTGGAGGAGGGCGTCTCCGCCTAGCGGCGCACCCACTTGCCCCCACCTGACCGCTTCGCGGTCTGTCAGCGGCGAGGGGGCGGAGCCTTCGCGCCGGAGCGCTCTTCCCCCCTATGGGGGAAGACAGCCGCGCAGCGGCCCGTAGGGGGCAGGTGCGAGAAGGCTTAAGCGATGATATCCGGCATCAGCTGATCTTCCAGCCGCACGATCTCGTCCTTCAGGGACAGCTTGCGGCGCTTGAGGCGGGCGATCTGCAGCATGTCGGGCTGGGGGCGTTCCTCCAGCGCGGCGACCGCGTCGCCGAGGTCCTGGTGCTCTTCGCGCAGGATCGCCAGGCGTCGCTCGATGGCGATGTCGCTGTCTTCGGAAGCGTCGTCGTCGTTCATGGACGCTCCTATAACGTGGCCCAGGGGCGGTGATAGATAGCAAAGCCTGACAGCGGGTAAAGGCCGTCCTTGGAGGACCTCACGACAGGGCGTCGACCAGGACCCGCAGCGCCGTCTCGCGCGGGGGATCGCCGCCGGCGCGAGCGGCCTCCAGCAGGGCGGCCAGCAGGTCCAGCGCGGGCCCCGGCTCGCCGCTCAGGGCCTCCAGGCTTTCCATCAGCACCTTCTCGCCTGCCAGCTCGACATCCTTGACCGCGTTGCGGAAATCCTCGCGCGCGCCGTCGTCGATCTCCGGCCAGGCCGGCTTGATCGCCCGGCGCACGGTCCGCAGGGGCGCGCCGATCTCGGCGTCCCAGCGCTTGACCAGCTGGAAGGCGACCGCGACGTCGGCCGGCCGGCCCTCATGGGCGCGCCAGGCGGTCCACAGCAGATAAGGCACGTTCTGCCCGTGTCCGTCCTGCAGCGACAGGCACGCCGCCGCGACCGAAGGTCGCGCATAGACCTCCAGGGCCCACTGCCAAAGTCGCATCTTGGTTAACCCCCAGAGCTTTTCGAGCGCCGTTTCAGGCGTCGCCGACGACCGTTTCGATGTCCTCGCCCCAGCGCTTGACCGGCCGCCAGGACAGGCCGAACAGGTCCAACGCGCGGCCCACCGATTGGTCCACCATCTGCGCGATCGATGTCGGTTTTGCGTAGAAGGCGGGCAGGGGCGGGGCGATCACCGCGCCCATTTCGGCCAGCTTGGTCATGGTACGGAGGTGACCCAGGTGCAGCGGAGTCTCGCGGACCATCAGGACCAGCGGCCGGCGCTCCTTCAGCGTCACGTCGGCGGCCCGGGTCAGAAGCGAAGCCGTTACGCCCGTGGCGATCTCGCTCATGGTGCGCACCGAGCAGGGGGCGACAATCATGCCGAGCGTCCGGTACGACCCTGAGGCGATCGATGCTCCGACGTCGCCCACGCGATGTACGATATCTGCCTTCTCATTGACCTGTGCGACGGAAAAATCGGTTTCTTGTGACAGGGTCAGGACCGCCGATTTGGACATCACCAGGTGGCTCTCGATCCCTAGCTCGCGACAGGCGTCCAAGGCCCTCAGACCGTACACAACCCCTGACGCACCGGAGATTCCGACGATCAGGCGGGGCTTTTCGGGCGAGGCGAGCGGGTCCGACATGGTAAATTTTCGTCCGTCTTGGGAGCAAGCGCGGCCACGTCAAGCGCCGCCCATTGCAATCATATGTGATCTGACAGCTTCGCGCAGCGGGTGTTGACTTTGGTCTCCACCAGCAAGGAGCCGACAGCCATGGCCATCGAATCCCGTATCCGCGAACTTGGGTCCCGCCACGAGAACCTCGATCGCACGATTCAGGACGAGACCCGTCGACCCGTCAGTGACACTGCCCGCCTCGCGGAATTGAAGCGGCAGAAGCTCAGGCTCAAGGAGGAGATCGAAGGCCTCAGGGCGCGACTTCATTAGCCCCCTCTAGCCATCGCCGCGTCGAAAAGGGCGGTGGCCGCCAGAGGAGGCCGAAAACAGAAAGGCCCGCTCCGTGTGAAAACGGAGCGGGCCTTTTGCTTGTCGGCCCCTTCTCCCGCAAGAGAGAGGAAAGCCAGATCAGTCCTCGTCGTCTTCGTCCTCGTCCGGGACGTAGGTCGACTTGCCGAACACGTCCTCGGCCTTGGGCTCGATGCGGCCCTTGCGGATCGCGGCCTCTTCCTCGTCGCGGTCATCCGGCACGGTGCTGGTTTCCGAGGCGGGGCGCAGGGTCGGATCTTCCGGCAGGATGCCCTTCTTCAGGTCGTCCTTGGCCTTCTTCTCGGCGGCCTTCTTGACCAGGGCGTCCAGCTCCAGCTGGCCGACCAGGCCCAGGGTCACCGGATCGACCGGCTTGATGTTGGCCGCATTCCAGTGCTGGCGGTTGCGCACCTGGTCGATGGTCGACTTGGTGGTGCCCAGCAGCTTGGAGACTTGTGCGTCGGTCACTTCCGGGTGGTGGCGGATGAACCAGGCGATGGCGTCCGGGCGGTCCTGGCGACGCGACACCGGGGTGTAGCGCGGGGCCTTCTTCTGCGGCTTCAGCAGCTCGGCGTGACGGCTGACCTGGGCCTTCATGCGATAGGCGTCGTTGGCCTGGGCCTTGTCGAGCTCTTCGCGGGTCAGCTGGCCATTGCCCATCGGGTCGGCGCCGCGGATGTCGCGGGCGACTTCGCCATCGGCGATGCCGCTGACCTCCAGGGGGTGCAGGCCGCAGAAGTCGGCGATCTGCTCAAAGGTCAGCGACGTGTTCTCCACGAGCCAGACGGCGGTCGCCTTGGGCATCAGGATGTCGGCCATGAGGGGCTCCAGAAATGACGGCGCCCGACCTTGCGGCCGGGCGGGATGTTCTAGCCTGGACCTATAATGCGGTTCTCGAAGAAAGGGAACGGGGATCAATCGTCGCGTGGCGATGCATCCAGGTCCAGAGGCGGATGACGGCGATAGCGGTCTTTCTCCTCCTCGGACTTTTCGATGCGCCACAAGGATGAATGGCGCCGAAGCAATCCCATGCCCGTCACGGCGAAGCCAAAGAACAAGCCGCCGCCGAAAGCTTGGAATGGCCCGACATCTATCCGGTAGAGGGCGGCGCTCATCGCCGCGGATGTGAACAGTCCCCAGACCAGCCATTCGCGTGAGAATGACGGATGGGTCACCAGCGACCACATCCACACGCCCATGGCGGCGAGCGCGAAGACCACGACGGCGACCCCGTCGATCCAGGTCATGACCCCGCCACGTACGGCGAAAGCTCTTCCCCCAGTTCCGCATTGCGCGCCTCGCGTTCCCTGGCCGCCGCCTCGTCATAGAGGAACGGCAGGAAGGCGAAGCGGCGGCCGGCGGTGATCGGGTCCACCATGTGCAGCAGCGAGCACGAGAACACCACGGCCCCGCCGGTCGGGGCGCGGTAGCGGCGTGGGCCGAATTCCGGGAACGACAGGGCGCCGCCCTCATAGTCCTCGGCGTTGAGATTGAGGGTCACCGCGAACCGGCGATGGGCGGTGCCGGCGGTGGTGTTGTCGCGGTGGGGTCGGAAGTGCCCGCCCTCGGCGGCGTTGTAGCAGCCGACCAGATAGCGCTCCATGCGGGTGGCCTGGAACTGGAAGGCCTTGGCGACCTCGGGGATCAGCCGGTCGCGGATGCGGCCGGCGACGGCCTGGCGCAGGGCGGGATCGACCAGGTCGTGGTCGCTGCGCTGCTTGTGGGTCGGGTCGAGGATCAGCCGCGTCTTGCCGTCGACATCGCGCATGAAGCCCGAGGCCCGGCCGCCGTCGGCCTCGTAGGTCGCGATCAGCTGGCGGCACAGTTGCGGCTCGAACACCCGGGGTAGGATCAGCACCGGCGCGTGCAGCGGCACGGCGGCGTGGTCGGCGACGCTGGGGGCGGCGGCGATGAAGTCGAGCACCGTGCCGGTCCCGGTGATCGGCGCATTGAACACGCAGCGCAGCTGGGGATCCAGCACCAGCCAGAACGGGCGATAGGCGACCTGCCCCTCGGCGTTGACCTGCGTGTCGGGTCCGGCCGCGCCGTACAGGCGGCTGACGGCCAGGTCGTGGTCCCAGAACCAGCGCAGGCCGGGCAGGCTCTCGCCGACCCGGCCCTGGGCCTCGTCGGCCGGATCGATGCTGACCCCGAAGAACGAGGCCTTGAGGTCGTCGAACACCGCGCGCCGCCGGGTCACCTCGGCCAGGGCCGCCGCCGCCAGCGGATGCTCGGCCGCGCCGACGAAGCACAGGGCGATATAGCGCCCGGCCGTCGTGTGGAAGGTGAAGCGGGGATTGGAGGTCGAGCGCGCCGTGAACCACGGCGCGGGCTCGCCGATCCGGGGGCCGGGCAGGGGCGTCGGGGAAGTGTCGGTCACGCCAGCAACACCACCTTGCCCACGTGCTCGCCGGCCTCGAGGTGCGCGTGGGCCTTGGCGGCGTCCTCCAGCGGGAAGCTCGCATCAATGACCGGCTTGAGCTTGCCGGCCGCGATCCAGGGCCAGACCACCCGTTCGATCTCGGCGGTCAGGCGGGCCTTTTCGTCGGCGGGGCGCGGACGCAGGGTCGAACCGGTCAGCACGGCGCGCTTCTGCATCAGCTTCATCACCGGCACCTCCAGCACCGGACCGGCCAGGGCGGCGATGTAGACGATGCGGCCGCCGGTGTTCAGGGCGTCGAGGTTCTTGTCGAAATAGCTGGCCCCGACCATGTCGAGCACCACGTCGACCCCGCCGGCCGCCTTGGCGACGGCCGCGAAGTCCTCGGTCCTGGCGTCGATGGCGATGTCGGCGCCCAGGGCCAGGGCCTGGGCCTTCTTGTCGGCGCCGCGGCCGGTGGCGATGACCCGCGCGCCGTGCGCCTTGGCCATGGCGATCGCCGTTGTCCCGATACCGGACGTTCCGCCATGAATCAGCAGGGTCTCGCCAACCTTCAGCGCGCCATGTTCGAACACATTGGCGAAGACGGTGAACACCGTCTCGGGCAGGGCGGCGGCGTAGGCGAAGTCGAAACCGTCAGGGATGGGCAGGGCGTGGCGGGCGTCGACCACGGCATGTTGGGCGTAGCCGCCGCCGCCCAGCAGGGCGCAGACCTTGTCGCCGGCCTTCCAGCGTCCGGCGCCGACCACGACCTCGCCGGCCACTTCGAGGCCCAAGGTGGTCGGGGCGCCGGGCGGTGGCGGGTAGAAGCCCAGGCGCTGCAACAGGTCGGGGCGGTTCACGCCCGCCGCGCGCACGCGGATCAGGATCTGGCCGGGACCCGGCTCGGGGCGGGCCACCGTCTCCGGATGAAGGGCGTCGGCCGCCCCCTTGCCGCCTTCGATGGCGATGGCGGTCATGGTCTCGGACATGGTCGTGCATCCCGTGAGGCTTGCGTCGCGCCCTTGGTAGGCGTCAGATGGCGGATCGAAAAGGGGTCGAGCAAAGGGAGACCGATCCGATGCTGGAAGAACCGGTCGAGCCGCGCGCCTTCCGCGGCGACGCGCTGAACGCCACCACGCACGAAGATCTGGACACGTATGGCGTGGCCGAACTGGAAGAACGGATCGAGGCGCTGGAGGCGGAAATCACCCGCACCCGCGCCCAGCTCAGCAAGAAGAAGGCGGGGCGCGACGCGGCCAATGCGCTGTTTGGTCGCCTCGACTAACGAACGGTTTACGCTACTGGCGGACTCTCGAGGCCGTCTGACTCGCATATTTGTCTGGTCGAGCTATTTGGGGGCGGTCGCGAAACGGGACGATCTGGTCTGGCACGGGGGTTGCAGTCCCTCGGTCTGGCGAGACGCTCTCGCGGCCTTTCGAAGGGGCATTAAGTAGCTATGACCGAGTTGAACGTGGCCGCGGCCCCTTGGCGCGCAGGCGTCATCCAGGATTTCGCTCGCTCCGAGCTTTTCGACCGTACGTTCGAGGAAGGCATGACCCTCGTCGAGGAGACCGCCGCCTATCTGGACGGCGCCGGACGCCACGACAGCAAGATCCTCTCGCGCAACGCCGCCCTGGCCTACGCCAGTGAAAGCATGCGCCTGACGACCCGCCTGATGCAGGTGGCCTCGTGGCTGCTGGTCCAGCGCGCGGTCAAGGAAGGCGAGATGGAGGCCCAGGCCGCCTGCGCCGAGAACTACCGCCTCGGCCTGGAAGCCGGCGAACCCGCCGCCGTCGAGGACCTGCCCTTCGGCCTGGTCAACCTGCTGCAACGCTCCGAGCGGCTGTACGAGCGCGTCCGCCATCTGGACAAGCGCATGTATGTCGAGGCCGGCGAGATGGAAGCGCCCCGTCCCGTTCAGGCGCACTTCGACCGCCTGAGCGCGGCGTTCGGCGCGGCCTAGTCACCCTCTCCCGGAGGGGAGAGGGAGGGGCCCAAGCGTAGCTTGGGAGGGAGAGGGCTTAAGGCGCCAGACGGCTTCGCACCTGCCCCACATCAGAATTCTTGGAAAATCGAGAGGCTCTTCCCCCTCTGGGGGAGGAGGGCCGAAGGCCCGGAGGGGGCAAGTGTTCGCCGCACCGTGCGCCTATCACTTCCCCCCACCTGGCGGCTACGCCGCCTGTCCGCCCCCATAGGGGGCGGAGCCCATCCAAAACAGAAAAGGCCGGCCCGCGAACGCGGAACCGGCCTTTCGTCGCCCTTACGGCGAGAAGCGTCGAGACGCTTACTTCTTGGCGGTGAAGCCGGCGAACTTCGCGTTGAAGCGCGAAACGCGGCCGCCGCGGTCCAGCAACTGGCTGTTGCCGCCGGTCCAGGCCGGGTGCACGCGCGGATCGATGTCCAGCGCCAGCGTCGCGCCTTCTTTCCCGTAGGTCGAACGGGTCTGATAGGTCGAACCGTCGGTCAGGGTGACGGTGATGAAGTGGTAGTCGGGGTGAATGTCTTGTTTCATCGGGCGATCCAACCGACTTGAGGCGGCGTAATGTGGGCGGGGGCCATCCTTGCGGGTGGCTCTCGGAGACGCGCGGCTATAAAGAAAGCGCGCGAATTTGGCAAGGGACAGTTGATGAGTGACGTGAACGCGGGCGAGATTTCGGCCGACGGCAGGCCGAGCGCGGGCGCGGAGCTGGTCCAGAACCTGGCCGAAGCCGCCAACCGTCGCCCCCGCCGCAAGGATGTCCGTCCGCTCGCGCACCTGCTGCCCTTCGTCCGCCGCCACGTCGGCGACGCCCTGGCCGCCGGCTTCTTCCTGATGTTCTCCACCGCCGCCTCGCTGGGCATGACGGGGGCGTTCAAGGGGGTGATCGACAAGGGTTTCGCCAAGGGTTCGGGCGACGCGGTCAACACCGCCTTCCTCGGCCTGGGCGCGGTGGCCCTGGTGCTGGCCGTCGCCACGGCCCTGCGATTCTTCTTCGTCACCCGCCTGGGCGAGCGCGTGGTCGCCGACCTGCGCCGGGCGCTCTACGCCCACACCCTGAAGCTGGACCCGGCCTTCTTCCTCAAGACCCGCACCGGCGAGGTGCTGTCGCGGATGACCACCGACATCACCATCATCGAGCAACTGGTGGGCACCAGCGTCTCGGTGGCGCTGCGCAACATCCTCAGCCTGGTCGGCGGCCTGGGCTACATGGCCTTCGTCAGCCCCAAGCTGGCGGGTTTCATCGTGCTGATGGTGCCGGTGATCCTGGCGCCGATCTTCCTGCTGGGCCGCAATGTCCGCAAGCTGTCGGTCAGCGCCCAGGACAAGTTCGCCGACGCGGTCGGCTATGCCGGCGAAAGCCTGGACGCCCTGGACACCGTCCAGGCCTTCGGGCGCGAGGGCGCGGCCGACAGCCGGTTCGGCGGCGCGGTCGAGGCGGCCTACAAGGCCTCGGTCAAGCGGATCAGCGCCCGGGCCAGCATGACCGTCGCGGTCATGGGCCTGGCGTTCGGCGGCGTTTCCCTGCTGCTGTGGGTGGGCGCGCACCTGGTGCTGTCGGGCGAGATGACCGCCGGCACCCTGGCCCAGTTCGCCCTGCTGGCCATCCTGGCCGCCGGCTCGGTCGGGGCCCTGGGCGAGGTCTGGGGCGATGTCCAGAAGGCGGCGGGCGCCATGGAGCGGATCTCCGAACTGCTCAATTCCGAGCCGGGCATCGCCGCGCCGGACAATCCGCAGACCCTGCCGGTCCCGGCGCGCGGCGCGATCGCCTTCGAGGGCGTGACCTTCGCCTATCCCGGCCGCCCCGACCTGCCGGCCCTGAAGGGCTTCGACCTCACCGTGAAGCCCGGCGAGACCGTCGCCCTGGTCGGACCCTCGGGGGCGGGCAAGAGCACCGTCCTGCGGCTGCTGCTGCGCTTCTACGACCCGCAGCAGGGCGTGGTGCGGCTGGACGGCGTCGATCTGCGCGCCGCCGACCCCGGGCAGGTGCGCGAGCGCATGGCGCTGGTGGCCCAGGACAGCCCGCTGTTCTCCGGCTCGGCCATGGACAATATCCGCTTCGGCCGTGAGGACGCCACCGAGGAAGAAGCCCGCGCCGCCGCCCAGGCCGCCCAGGCCACGACCTTCATCAACGCCCTGCCGCAGGGTTTCGACACCCCGGTCGGCGAGCGGGCCAAGACCCTGTCGGGCGGCCAGCGCCAGCGCCTGGCCATCGCCCGCGCCCTGGTCCGCCAGGCCCCGATCCTGCTGCTGGACGAGGCCACCAGCGCCCTGGACGCCGAGAACGAGCGGCTGGTTCAGAAAGCCCTGCATGACGCCATGAGCGGCCGCACCACCCTGGTGATCGCCCACCGTTTGGCGACGGTGCTGAAGGCCGACCGCATCGTGGTCATGGAGGACGGCCGCGTCGTGGAGCAGGGCACCCACGCCGAGCTGTCGGCCCAGGGCGGGCTGTACGCCAAGTTGGCGCGGCTGCAGTTCGGGGTGGAGGCGGCATAAATAGTTTGGCCGCCGCAAGAAATCCGGCGGCGGCCAAAACTATCGGGACCGTCTTGCCCTAATTAGTTGAAGTCCCATGACTCGCATTTGATCTCCGTGACGGAGAAGACTTCCGTTCTGTACCCGACTAGATTACTCGCGCCGTTGCAGTTGATTGTGTAGACGCCGGTCGTGTAACCATTTTCATCAAAATAGGTCACCGTGCGATCGTAGTGAGGCACCGCCACCGCGGCCGCCGGAAGCTGGGCCATCGTCAAAGCAAAGCCCAAGGCGAGGGTCTTCAGCGGGCGCGGCATGTTCGACATTGAGTAAGCTCCTGAGACAATCTCAAGATGCATACTGCATGCGCCACAAGTGTCGTCAAACGTGTTTTCTGGCAGACAAAACCTTAAAGGTCGTCGGCCCGTTGTCAGGGCGACTTCTCCTCTCGCCGGATCACATCCACATGCTCCAGCTGCAATTTGAGCGC
>Ga0307515_10014429_pt1 | contig 14648 bp, 12 predicted proteins | sample 17_EM_MG_FD_194513 | JGI IMG/M metagenome (GOLD analysis project Ga0307515, IMG submission 194513) | Populus trichocarpa ectomycorrhiza microbial communities from riparian zone in the Pacific Northwest, United States - 17_EM | ecosystem: Host-associated > Plants > Roots > Unclassified | place... | reverse complement strand
CCTCTCCGCCGAGTCCAAACTTCGTCGCAGGTTCCGTCGAGCAGAGCGAGACTTGTCAGGATACGAGTCGTCCAGTGAGTCCGGAACGTCTGGACTCTCCTGCGACTCTGAACGAGGCGATGGTCGTCACGCATATGCCCGGCAATCCAGTGGGGCTGTTAAGGCCGATCTTAGGGCGCATGATGGAAGTCGAGGCTCGCGGTCGTCTTCAAGAGTGGACTGAGAGGGACGGGTACACCGTGGAGATGTCACTCGATATCTCTCAGGAGGAAGGTGATGCCTTGATGGACGAGATCTTGGGAGCTCGGTCGGTGGACGCGGAATGGTCCGGGGACTGGTAGTCGGCTCGGTAGACCCTAGCACGCGCTCGTACAGTATCCTGGTGAAGATCCAACTCTTCATCAACTAGTGTCGAATCAAAGTTGTTTCTTCGTTCGTTCGAATGATCCTGTGAATGCGTGAATAGAAAAGGAGGAAAAACATAGTGGCGAAGGATAAGAAAGGCATATGGGGTGAGTAACAACAAAGTCTTCAGCGATAACCAAAGGAGAATGAAGTGAAATTAGAACGTCAGTGTAGTCCAATAGGGCGAAATAAAAGTTCAAAAACTGAGTTCCTGACATACATCGTGCGCCACCGCTCGACGGCCACACTATAGGAACAGGTCTGGCCATTGTTCGTTTATTGTTAACCTGCACAACTTTCGCAATTGTTCCATTTCATTAAGTAAAATAACACGAGGGGGACGCAACGTGCATATGGCACGAAAGATATAAAAGCAGGTAATGGTTGTTGGAGCGTTCTGGCACTTCTGCGCATTTTACGATCGGATAGCACCCTCGAGTGCGTCTCCTGGGAGAGGTGTCGTCAATGTTACTTCAAGGTGTAGCAAATGAGTGTGTCTCACTCGAGCGATCGGCGAGCCGTTTGGAAAGGCTGATTGCATGCGCAACCTTCCTCCACCCCACGTTGCGGTAGTCGATAAAATCCAAATGGGGGAAAATGCGGAGTAGGGTGAGGGTAACCATCAGCACGGACTCCTCCGGCAAATGTATGTCCCCAACATCAAGATCCGTCAGAGCACAATCCTCCCGCGGAATGGTGGACCTGCCACAGAAAGTGACTCCTATCGGGTTAAGGCTGGCCACTCGAAAGTGGATACGAAGCATGGAGAGGTGGAGACAATAAAAGGCGAGGGCAGCGAGTCCTTTGGCTGTGACACCGGTTGGGATGCTGCAGGGTTCCTCGCCGAATTGAAGGATTTCTAGCTTGGGCATCGTTTGTGCCAATTCGGTGATGACATCATCATCTATTGTAGATGAGCAACCACCTCTGCAGGAGAATTCAACGACGAGTTCTTTCAGCTGTGTGAACGGGAGGAGAGAGTGATAGTTTGGTCTCCATGGACTCGAGTTATAGAACCCGAATGTCGAGAGAGTCTCCGGGATGGATGTGGTGAGCGCAACTCTTTTGAAGGCTTCGAGAAGGTCGTCGATTGAGCTGGATTCAGAACGAAAGGTGACTGAGGCCAACTTTCCAAATGTAGCTCCGCGGAATCCTTGTAACCAGCCATGGTTGTGACCGTACTCGACCTCGATCTCCGTGAGATTCGGGAGCACAAACGTGGGTAATAACGTAGGCCCGTCAATAACCACCAATAACTCGCATAGATTGGGGAGTATGCAAATCACCTCACGGGCCGCCTCTGTCAACAGGGAATCCACATGGAAGGATCGGATGGTATCTTGATCGGTGATAAGCAGTTCAGAAACGGCGGCGGTGATCGCCGGACCCCTTGGTAGGGGGCAGAGTCTAACCCTCTGCAAGTTGGGACACAACGTCGGGAGAGTGGTGATCATCGAAGCGGTCACTGCTTCAGGGAGGTTGGATGGGATGAGTTCGATATCGATGACAGTGGTCATAGGGGAAAGGAACAAGGGGATGGATGGAACCAAATTCCCAGTGGAGGACCACAACCTGAGAGTTTTCAGACTCGGGAACAAGGGTCCATTGAAGGCACGAAATTGCAGAACCGGGAGAACTTGCGAGGTCAGAGTGTCCAGGATGATATGTGGTTGGAACTCCCGTATCCTTCGAGCGTACTTTCGGAAGCGAGCCCATTCCAGCTTTGTTGGGAGTCTTCTGAATGACTTTCGAAATCGATGGTTGGATAAATAGAGATGACGGATGTTGTTGGCACACCCACATTGTATCCACCAGGATTCCAGACGTCCTCCGGCAAGGACTTGATTAATGGAAGGATTTTCTCCTGGGTCTCCCATAGTGTGTCTAACACCGGATCTTCGAAGCTTTTACGGCAACATGCCAAAGCAACGGCAGTGGCTCGTCCTCGAGACGCGACGAGTTCATATGTGATAAGCCTCACAAGTTCGTCCACGCTGAGACAGGGATGCATTGAACCTAGAGGACAAGATGAATGGGTGTTGGGGGTACAGGAAAAAAAGGACGGCTCACAGTCAACGTTGATTCCACTCACGGGCAGTGGTCGCCTGGTTCAGGCTTTTGACTCGGAGCGCCGGAATTTTCAGCGATATTTGACCACGTGACCATCAAATAATTTATGTCTTAAGACTTAGGCGCTTAAGCCACGGCGGCCATCCTACTTCTATTGCAGTGGAATCCCGCGGATTGTACATTGCATACCGTGCAACCCGCCGACTGTACTACCGGTAAGGTTTTCCATTTAAATACGGAGTGAAGGGAACTGAATTCGACGTAGGATGGTCTGTCTTACTGGTCGAGGGAATCCTGAAACGTGAGCCTTGGCAGACAGTAGTGTCGGAGGTCCAGCGGGTAATTCTAGCGGCCGTTCACGTTGAATGTATCTCGAGTTCATCTATCGATACAGCCTAACCCTGGTTGGAACGAGGGCCCCCTGACCATCGTTACCTTGGGCAGATGGTAACCTGTGACGGGTGCGTTGTTAGCAGGCGACCCCACCTCACGCCCCAGAACTCGGTACAACTCTGCACCACGCAGACCTGATATCCTAGTCCGGAGAAGACACGTCAGATGGAGAAGAAACACACAATGATTATAGGTTCATATGTCCATAGTGGCCAGAGGAACCCCGTAGGGCCGACTGAACTGTTTTGAATCAGCGACGTTGAGGTTGAGGTAGTCACAGGACCTACCGCTCCGAATTGAGCTCGATGGGTGTGGGTTCCTGATCCTCCTGTGTGCGGATACGTCAAACGCGTTCTGGTAGCACAGAAGAGACCGGTGCTTCGCGCCCAGACTGTTCGTCACGTTCGTTGTAACATGTGGATCGGTTGGGGTGCCTCCGCGCGAGCCTCCAGATCTACGCCTTAGAACTGGTTATCGTTCCCTGGGTTGGAGTGAAGCGAAATTCGCGTATTAAATGACGGAAGATACAATGCACCTCTATGTGAGTGCCGGCCAAGATTCTGGCACTGCCAGCTCGCCTTCCGTTTGCCGTGCGTACTCTAGGATTCTGTTTCGATGTATACCCCCCAATGTTCTGTACGGGTGCTCTTCACGTAGATTTAGACGGCATATGATCCCTCGCCCATTGCGCAGTCGACAAATTCGCGTTGGTCAGGGGGGTCCAGGTGACGGAAATATAGTGATCGTCGCGCGCGAGAGATAGAGAGACGTGGAAAGTGATTTTTGTCACGAACTTGCAAGAAGGGGGTGTCATAACCCTACCTATATGTTCTCCCGGCGCCTTGGCGATGCTGCCATACTTGAATTAACAGCCTCCGGGGAACGAGGCGACAGCGGCGTTATCTACGAATTCTATTGCACCAAGTATCTGCCGGGAGATCCGTTAAAGGCAACCTGGAAAGTGCGAGAGAAGAAGGTACTTGAATTGTGCCTCCACACCAGAAACAATAACGTGCGTCCGCATCCTTGCCCGCTTCGCCACGGGATCCCCCGGGTTCGTCCTGGTTCTGAAACAACCACTGCAGGGTCTGTCGCTTCTCACTCACTCAGGTACTGAGGAGAGCCTGAGACGAGACGATGTATCGCTATCGCGAGGTATGCTGGTCCACCCACGCCAATGAGATGAACACCAGCCCTTGATGGAACATCCGGGGATGCGAATCTTGTAATTCACACCCCGTTGCGAAACCGTAACCATCCTCGCAGTTCTAGTACGACGTAAGTGATGTCAGAAATATGGCAGGGGAGTGCTTACTCAACATCTGACGAATTCCAGAGCCTTTTCCGCATTCACCCAGACTGATCATCGAGCAGCGCGCACATAACGAACGCACAATAAATCAGGTATAGATTTGTGTCACCCCCCGTCGGGGCCGAGCCGAAGTCTTCCGCCCGGCCAGCCTAGGAAATCCCAATAGAAGCGAGAACGGACGTTCCGCCCTCCCGCTGGTAAGATCTCAGGAATGTCGCAAGACCCGTAGGTCCAAATGCGTGAAATCGCACCGCAAAAAGGCAAGGGTAGTTGGAACCATATACTTGGCAATCATGTGTGGGGTGTCGAATTCGGATTCGGACGCGCTCTGAGTGAGAAATTGATGTGAGCCACGAAGAGTAAAACAGGGCATTATTTTGCAACCGGTCGAAAGTGAATGAGCGCTGGTGAGGGCTTGTGACGTTGAATTTGTTTCTTCGCATCTCGAGCCATACTCCCCCTTTCCTCTCGAGCACTTCCACTCTCTCATCCATCCCCTTGGCAAGGTACTACGATGAGCGGTGAGGAGGATGCGAAGCCGGTCAACGTCGACCCGAAATGGTGTGTTTCAGAGATGCGGACTCAATTGCAGTGGCCAACAAACTGACTCCAGCCAACAGCATCCAAGAGGCTCTTCGAATGTACCTCCAACCCATCAAGAACGATGACCCACAGTTTGATTTCTACACCATGTACAAACGAGAGACGATGGAGTACGACACCGAATACATGCAGAAGTACAACGAAGATCTCAACACAACCTTGATTTTCGTGCGTTTCTGCATTCCTTTGATCACCGTATAGCGTTGACCGCGTTCTCAGGCTGGTCTGTTCTCGGCGGTCAGCTCCGCCTTCGTCATCGACGTCCAGTCCAAACTCCAGCCAGACCCCGCCGAACGGTCAGAAGCCTACCTCCGCGCAATTCTCCTCAGCCTCAACCGATCTATCGTTCCAGAAGAAGACCCCGCCACTCCCCCAGCGTGGAATGGTCCCCCCGCAGAGATCATCACAACCTCAGACCTCTTGTATGCAAGCCTTCTGATGTCGCTGCTGGCCGCATTCGTCGCAATGCTGGGAAAACAGTGGTTGAACCGGTATCTTCGACACACTGGTGGATCGATGGTCGAACGCTGTGGCGACCGGCAGCGCAAATTCGACGGCCTGGAGAAATGGCCGTTCCGGTTATTCGTCGAGGGTCTTCCCGTCATGCTCCAGATCGCCCTCCTTCTCCTCACCTGCGGGCTGTCACGCTACATGTGGTCGGTCAACACCTCCGTCGCAAGCGTCGTCATCTCTTTCACCGTCCTCGGCATCCTGTTCTACGTCGGGATCGTGGTTTCCGGGACATCCTCGTACGAGTGTCCATTCCAAACGCCGGCGTCGATAGGTCTCCGACATCTCAGAGACAGTGGGATGGCCCGGAGATTATTGGCAACCTTGTCTCCGTCCAACGTCATCTCGTTCATCCATGCCACTCGAAGGATCACCCGGAGATTGGTGGCGAGGCTGTCTATGCCCAATGTCATCTCTCTCATGTACGCCACTTGGATGGATGCACGGCAGGGCTTCGTTTCGGCATCCCAATTTGTTTGCGACGCCGTGCGACACCCATCGTCTTGGGGGGTTTCACTGTCTCGCACCGCGTCTGGTATCCACAGTATTTCTACGAAGTTCGGACACCAAACCATCATTCTACTTCTTCGGATCGACCGAGCCCTCGGGAACGCGAAGCAGAGACTGGCCCAAGAGATTCGAAGGTTAGGGCGTGCAGTACTCCTCCCGCTCACCATTGAGGACGCGAACTATCAGCCACGCGCGCATCAAGACGGTCCAGGACTGCGAGTGCGTGTATGGAACCTGGAGGCCCTTCGGAAACGGAACGGGGATAATGCGCGTTGTGCGTGCTGGATTCTCCGGAACATCACCGATCCCGAAGCCATCGACTCCGACATACGTCTTGCGGGGACTATCCGATGGTTCAGCGGCGACTCCGACCACGACCCGCCCTACGATTTGATTGTTTCTACCTTCGAGGCTTGTTTCGACTCGACTAAACAGCCGTATCCTGGTATGAGGGACCGGGCGTACTTCTCGGCACGGGCTATCCTCCAGATCAACATGAGGGCAAGGGTTCGATCCCGTGATTGTGCTTCCAAGTACCCCATTCCGACCGTTTCTTCGGGTTCATTCGAACACCCTGACCCTGATCTTCACCACATTCTTCGCATGCTCAAAATCAACCCTGGCGCTCGCAGACCCATTCTCAGCTTCCCAAGGGGGGACAAAAACACTCATGCTCACTCGCTGTGGATGTCAAATCTGTTTGCGGATTTGACCCGCGCCGGGCTAAACCCGACCCTCGAATCCTACCAGTCCTACCTCAGTGCAGCCATCACCAATAACCGACCTATGATTGCTGACATCCTTCTCATCTGGGATATGTTCCTGGGTGGGCAAGTTGAGGAGGAAACCTTCTGGGCTGTTGACAAATCGTACGCAGTGGTCTTATTGTCCTTTTTTTGGTCTGCTTAATGTTGTGTACGCCAGCGATTCTTTGGAGACCATCCTCTCTCACTTGTCAATAAGAGTGATGAATGGTATTGCTGATGGAAGTTGCCTCCGCCATCTCAATTATCTCCTGGAGTTTTTGGCAGCATGGGAGAAACGGCCTGCATATTTGACTCCGATGGCTTACCAGTGGTGCTCCGCCATCTCTGAGGCAGCTGGAAGACTCGGTCCAAGTGAAATAACCATCAGCCTACCAGACACACTACAATTCCTTCTACGGAACCAGTCACGGTTCCGACCACAAGATCTGGCTGACTGGCCTTGGGATGCCGAGGAGGGATTCAACGAAGTTGGACCTAGCTGCAATCCAGTCCATTTGGATTCCACCCCCCACCACTCTCACGGAAACCCACAACACTTGACCCCCCCTATATATGCGTATCTTCTCTCCATAACCCTTGAGATTGGATTCCGCCACATCACGCCCAGCCATGACCAGTCACCCCTACATTTGGACCACACCGTTCATCACAAGTGGGTGTTTGAGACCGCGTTCTCGAGCAATGATGAAGTTATTGTGGATGCCATGCATGTATGGATTGTCAGTGATGACATCCCATCACCTGGTTCATGTGCACGCTATCTTGCCAAGCGTATGGAGGGAGACGCACCCTTCTCTCCAACATTACGACAGGTGAGTATCCGGACCATGGGGCACATCTGGTATAATGAGCTTGAAGTGTCGGGATTGGATACTGTTCGTTGGTTCAACCATCTCAACATTGGTGTGGATGATGTAGTGGAGGAAGGGGAACATTGGGCGCGGGTGTTGGTAGGGGTGATGCGTTCTCCAACAGGGCTCCAGAGTTTGTCCTCTCATTACTGGCGCTTGCTGGACAAGTTGGTGGTTTCAAAACATTTCCTGTTCCTTGAATTGCACGACATGGAGGTAATGAGATCACTTGAGGAAGCTGAGGACTGGGAGAAGTTGGGGGTCTGGATGGTCGTTATGTGGTCTGGTATGCCGATATCCGGGTCGATGGAAGGCATTGAAGAAGTGACCCTCAAGTTACTCTCACGACAACCATCAGCTTTCCCGAGGTTTGAAGACCTATGCAAAGCACTTACCTGCTCATCCCCGGACTGCCAGGCGCACAAGGACAAACTCCAACAGATATGCGATCAGGTGCGGGCAGGACAATTGCCTTCGGAATCCCTCTTGTCACTGTAAGTTCTATTCATCCCACCCAACACCTTTCCATTCTGATGCTGCCATTTTTTTGCTTCAGGCAATCAGTTCGTGCCCAGCAACTTCTTCTCCTTCCCTTTGTGGGAGACCACGGCTTCTGAAAGTGTTTATTGTATATACCGTGACCCGATGTGCGGGGTCCAAGGATAGTTTTTTCCGGAATACAGGGAGAGACCTACGATCTTGCAAACCCCAACAATCAGTGTCCTGTCGCTCAACGGCGTGGGGCGTCCCTCTGCCACCGCTTGGCGCCATCCTGCCTCCTGCAGCATACCTCTTGGGATTGCGGAACACAATTAGGATCTAACCGAGACAATGGAGGACCTGATCTGGCTCGACAGCCACGCTACTTACACTGCACCGGGACCGACGACCTCCGATTCTCCACCTCGTACTCTTTAATTTCTGCCAGTTTATTCAAAGGGTCTAGCGCGAACGGCTGCGGTAGCCCGTTTCGAGGCAGCAGGAGCTAACCCTCTTCCAAGGCCGGAACCGGATGATGGGAGGTGTCGGCGCGGCGACCAGGAATACTAAACGCATGGCGACGTCGTCTCTCGTGTAGATGATGAACCTTCCCGCGAGCAATTGGACTGAGAACACTGAATACTTGACTGTACAATGGCGTGTAATCACGAACGAAATATGAAGCATCGAGGGAGCGCAATGCGATAGGTATGACGAGTAATTGTGCCCTAGGGCAGTAAAGCAGGTTGATTTCCTGGTCAAGGCGGGACCGAAAGGCAATCGTAAGGTGTGAGGTAACCGATGTCAATCGCAGCGTATCCCTGGCAGGCTTGTCATAACTTGTGATACATTGCCTGCAGCGGGAGGCCGCAAAAACGGCGGTGCGTTTGTTCCAGAAAGGGTGGTTGTGAGGAACTTGCACATCACTAAATTGAATGCGGGGGTGCCTGCTGGAGAACAAACTGAAGTGCCGCCAATGACCCCGTGAAGGGAACAAGGAAAACTGTGCACGTTGCGGGTACACGTTGAATGAAAGTTCATTGTACTAAGAGCGCGATGTCCATTGGCAGCCGAAGAGAATGTACCGAGTGCCATAGGCGAATGGTCAAAGAACTCTCGGAGGCACGGTATCATGGGCGCGATCCTGATTTCAAAAGGCTCCGGCGAGTATAGCGGCGAGGGCGCAGTGACAGAGCGGTACCGGTCTCGCTTGAGTTAAAGTGGTGTAGACCCGGCGATAGCGGTGTACGTTACATAACGTTACCCCCAACGGACTTGGCTAGTGCCTGGAATAATCGTCGTTTCGCTACCTCACCCGAAAGTCACCACGATGCGCGTCCGCGTGCGTGTTCGGACGGACAAAGAGGCAGAGAGCAGGTAAAGTCAGTCAATGTGGGCCATTGAAGCGAGTGAGGGAGAGTGTTTGTTGAGCTTGCGGTCGCCGGTTGTGATCAACTAATTGGCGCAACAAGTCAAAGACAGTTATGGATTCTAGTTTTTCCAGTCAGAAGGGAGGTGTGTCGATGACCAAAACGAGATGAAAGAAAGAGCCTAAGAAAGGCTTCCCGATTTGGACGTTCTATTGTTCCTTCCCCCAAAAGAGACGCTCAGCCGTCCCACGTCCTTTTGTTTATGAGCGAACACTCTCGGGGCGCGTTTTGATTTTACTACTCTCTTCTGTGTTCTGCTATTGTCCTCGCCCTTAGCTATAAGCCAGGACCGCGCTTCAGAAAGTGTTCTGTTCTTCCAAGGTGTCCGCTTTCGACAACTTTCCCTCCTCCCCCCTCTCCCCCTCTGTACAACTCTTGTAATACCTTCGCAGAAGTTGGGATGATGAAAAACGGCTCGCTCGCAGTTGCCATCGTCCACCGCCAGGTCGTAGTCGTCAAAGGTAAGGGTTGTGTTTTCGCTCCCGTTCGTCTGACTGACCTCCCTATGTGTCACAGCCGTCCGTTCACACACGAAACGAGACCGTTTGCTCGACGTCTGCACCTTCACACCAATTGGGGACCGTCTCTTCATCGCCTCGGACTTTCCGAACGCCAGGATCCCCGTTTCTGACATCCTCACCATCTTCCCATTCGAGTATACCCCCTCGGCATCGACCACGCCACATTCCATCACCCTCACGTCCTCCGCGTCCTCCGAGACTTTGATCGAGGAAGGTACCCATACCCCCGAATCAATCACGGTCGAAATGCTCGAACTACCTTCCTCCGCATTCACCGAGTTCCAACAGCTCTGCTTCCGCAACCAGGAGCGATGCGATAAGCTCTGGGTCAGCGGTCGGTCCTCGAGCCTCCGTCGAAAGATCAAGAGCAAATTCCCTCTCTTCCGCTAGGCTCTCGATTGCGAACCCGCACTTCCGACGTATTTTCTCGTTTCGAATCAAATCATACCATTGTTTCTTGGTTACCATCTACCTCGCCAGTGATTGACTGTTGTCCGCTCCTTTAAGGTTGTTTGTACCCCACATGTTCGGTTTTCGTTTTCCGGTTTCTTGTTCTCTATTTACCCTGTCTGTTCCTGTCATCTAGATGGCGCCTTCTCCTCTTCTCCTACTGTATCCCTAGTCCTCACCTATGATGTAGCATAACACATGAAACTCAACCCCTAAGCCGTGCTTCCCTATGAATATATATACCTTTTCCATGTCCGGTTTCTTACAAACGGCTGAGACATGGTAAATGGACAATTTTTAACCAAGAAAAAGCTACAGAGGTACAGAGGCTAGAACCAAACCTAGTAGTACATTCCCATGATCCTTTCACATATTGCTCTTACGCCTGGTTCTCCGGAGATGTTGGTTCTTCGTTCCTTGGGTGAATGTAGGAGGGCGATCGCGGATCGACCTTTCCTTGCGCTTCGGCTGGGAAACAGCGTCGGCGTCGGGGTTAGGAGGGGATACTCATAACAGACTCACGTGTAGTGGACCAGAAATAACAAACCAAGCCGCAAATGATGACGGCGAACGCCAAAAAGTACAACCAGAATGGACGGTAGTGCTGTAAATCCATTGGGTGATCGTGGAGTCAGGCACACAGGTACTGGAGATGGACGTACGTATAGGAACAAACCTAAGGTTCCGATCAGGACACTAACATCTTAACTGAAGTACGGCTCACTTACCGAACAGAAGACCGAAAAAGTTTGCTGAGAGCAAGTTGAGATTATAGAACACTGAGCTTGCCAATCGATAGATGACCGGAGCCGTCGTGTACAGTATGAACATCGCGGTGGTATAAGCAAGCAACAACCCAGCTGCGAAGACGTACTCAGTCCAGGGGCTCACGCTGGGGCAGAGCGGAACTCACCGATTGGGCCGTTCCAGACAGTGTCCCTCATCCCCTTGTGCTCCAGGCCGGCCGCTTGGATACCATTAATGAGGGTACCCCACATGCCCAGCTGACCCACGACCTCGTACAATGGTGACTGGCGCACGAAGAACTCTTCGGCAGCGTTTGCTAGTCGCACGAATGTCAGTAGACGGCGTCTCAAACAGACCAAGGAATCCAAACTAACTGAATCCATACAAAGTAGCTCCAGCGAGCATGAATAGGTCACCTTTGACCTTATTCACCGCTTCGTAATCCTTATCAGTCAGCTGATCAGATGCGACGAGCATCCCCAGACCACCAACACAGATCAGGATACCCTAACGTAACAAAGATGGGCACCATTAGTTGAAAAGTGGCGTAGGTGCAGGCTAAACCGCATACAGCGAGCTGAGTCCAGGTGTATTTTGTCCGCATGAACAGCCATGAGAAGAACAGGCACGATGGGATCGCCCACCTGTTCGCCAATGATATTCAGAAGCGGGAACTCTGATCGAGAGAAGAGAACCTACGAATTGAGCAGCATGCAGGACAACAGGTTGGTGTATTGGTACGCTTTCACCACGATGAAATTCGCCTCGACGTCGCATGCGGCGAGAATAAAGTCTAAAGATCAATTAGAGAAGACGAACTGAACGAAGGTCTTGCTCACATTTCCAGCCATCGCGGACCACCATTTTTCCCCAACCCAAGAAGCCATCTGACATTTGGGGGTTAGTTGACGACAATCGTGTTCCCTGCGCCTACTTACACTTGTAAATGGTGTACGGCGTGTAGGTGATGAACAAAGCGAAGTACCTGGGTTGGGGGGCGGTCAGATATCGCAAAGGGAGACGAGGTACTGCACTCACAAGAATAAGGTCTGGGTGGTCGGTAGGGCCCATTCGCGTTTGATGAGTTCCGTTGTCGTAACGGTCGTACAAGTGATACACAGCGACACGAGTTGACCGGCGAGCAGGCTGAGAACGAATCTCTTCGACCAGATACTGACGAACCGAGCCCAAAGGGTCTTGAAAAACACTGATGGCGAATCGAACCGAACCTTTGGCCTCGCAATCTCCTCAGTGTTCACGGTCTCAGCAGTGGGATCGACCTCATCCTCGAACTTAGATGGGACTGGGGAAGCGGACCGCTGCCTTGTCGTCCTTGGAATGGGAGTGACGCTTGAATCCATGGGAGCTCTTGACAAGGGTTCAACGTCGGAGGGACGGCCCTGCGATGGTGAAAATTGTCACCGATCTAAGTACCTCATCAGCTGATCAAAATACCAAGGCGAATTGCTGGCGTGGGGCGTACATAAGGGGGCGGTGTTTACCCCACCATCACCACTAGCTCTCCAACCCTTGTGACCTATGTAAGTAGCTATCGCATCGTTTGAAAGAGTGGAGGGGTGTATTGTTTGTAAAATGGGTCAATCTCGGCGATCATCCAGGTGGCCGTCGTTCGGGAGCAAAGCCCGGTGGCGGGTCAAGCGGTTCCCAAAGACTGTAGCATCGAATCAGTCGGTAGATGGTCGTCAGCAGGATGAAAACTCACGCGCCGGGATATCCCCTGATATCCCCCTCGTCAGTTTTGCCGATGATGATGATGACGAATATCCGACGGGTACCCGTCGGTTTACTCCGCGCCCACGGTGGCTGACGCTTGTGCAAGAGGTGCGATCGAGTCGCTCGGGACCGTTTTTATGGCGTGCTCGATTGCCGTGGCGACACAGGTTTGGAGAAAGGGCAGGTCACATCGTCCCCAGTCGATGGCGCGATTGAACGCTGAACCTGATGACCGAGCACGCTGAATTCCATCCGGGACCGAACCTGACGTACAGGCGGAGGGAGCCGAGCCGTCGGTTTGATAACTCAATCCACGAGGTTCCCATGCGCGGATCTCGCGTGACGGAGGTAAAGAAAAGTGGGTCGTGCCATCATGCGCATACTTACAGTGGGAAGGAGGCCTCGAAACAGATTCGGTTGTCGGTGTCTCGAGGGTTCCTAACTGCTTCCGAATTTCCCGCTTCTCAGTTATTTTAAGATCACAATGAATCGAATTTCCTGAAGTCCGAATCCCTCACATGGACCCTTTGCTTTTTTTTTCTTTGCGTTTCTCAATTTCTGGTGACCTGTTGTGCTGAGTGGCGGAACGTTCCTGATGGGTCCGAATCAACGGATCATATTCTTTCCACTTCTCCCGCGCCCCCCAACGATAAACATCCGGGCCGGGCCGCTTGCCGCAGTAACCATGAACAGACCTCTCTCCCACCCCAACGGAGCGCGATAAACGTTCATGATAGCTGACTCTTTTGAACGTGATGGGAGTCAACCCGACAGTCTGGGATACGCCTGTTGAAATTTAAAGGCTGAACTACCTCCTGCAGTGAGACGCGAAACGCCGGGCTTCAACGAATAGCCCTTCCTTCACGCTCTGGTAACCACGACCACGGTACTTCAAGTTTCCTCCCAGCCGAACACGGCCTTTTTCCTCGAGGTGGTCGTGTAAGTACCCGATCAGATTCTTGGCCCAGCCAGTCACATTCGGAACGTGGCCGTCCTACGAATTTCATCATAGGTGGAACTTTTTGGTCCGAGTACGGGCCAATTTCGGGGGATTTGCAATTCAGACCAGGATTGGTGGGCTAACCCAGCTTGTTGACCTTTGAAAGACTCGCACCAGCGCTGACGATCTGTCACTCTCGTAATTACATCTCAATATTACTTACCTTGCAACTCTGTGCACCGCACTGGGTGGACGGGAACAAGCGTTCCACTACGGAAAGGGGTTGCCCTCGTTTTCGGGAGTGGAAGGGGGACCCGTCCTTGATCCTGATGAGGGAATCGGGCATGAGATACCAAACAGTGAGCGTGCAGCGGAGTGGGGCAATCCTTGAATCCGAACCCTCCAGTATTCTATCTCCCGCTGGCGAGCGTCTTCGTGTTCAAGTCATCAGTCAGCCTCGTAGCAAAGTATGTTTCATCGACCTTTCCCCGTGTCCCGGAAACCTGGAGTCCCCGGATTTGATCGTTCTCGAAGTTCATCCGTCGATTGCGGTTGGTGGTAGAAGGTGTGTTTCAGGTTAGTTCCAAAAGGGTGGACAGAGAATGGATTGCTAACAATATGAACGGGTTCCCAGCGATTCTACGGTTTGGGTACGTAGTCAGTGGCCTCGCCCTGAGCCCCCACCCACTTCTTGGCCTCCACCAGTGCCCGTAACTGGATACTTGACGCTGAATGCGCAGGGAAAGATTGTCGATTATCGCGGACAATCCTCCCCGTCGGGCCTTCGGTAGCCAAGAACAAACCAACTACTGCCACGACGGTGCGAGCCCCTCACGCCGAACAGACCATCACGGTCGAGTGTACCCACCCCCAAACATCGAGTAACGATCCTCAAGGTTCACGGGTTTGTTCTCGATGCTTCGGA
>Ga0307515_10014427_pt1 | contig 14650 bp, 9 predicted proteins | sample 17_EM_MG_FD_194513 | JGI IMG/M metagenome (GOLD analysis project Ga0307515, IMG submission 194513) | Populus trichocarpa ectomycorrhiza microbial communities from riparian zone in the Pacific Northwest, United States - 17_EM | ecosystem: Host-associated > Plants > Roots > Unclassified | place... | reverse complement strand
CTACTAGGTTATCTTAGCCATTAATTTATTAAATCTTAAAGAGTTCTTAACGCTTATAGGATTGCTAAAGTGCTATAATATTAATTATAAGGCGCTTCTCCTTTATAGTACTAAGCTTAACTAAACACTTATAGAGGGAAAATAAATTGGTGTATATAATTATAGGGATAACAGGAAGTTTAAGTCGATCTATAATTATCTTTAGGGTAGTTCTAATTATAATTGCTATATTAACTCCACTAACTATTCTATATATCTCTAACGCTAAAACACTTTAAGTAACGCGCTTACTCTTAGTTAAGCTCTAATAGATAAGATTGCTATAGATTATAAAGTTATTCTCTCTAGTAAATTTGTTTATAATAATAATTTTATATCCTAACTAGGAGCTAAAATCTTTATTATTTATAAACAATCTATTAATAAATACAAAGAGCTTAGCGGTGGGAAGATTAACTAGCGCGTAGTGTAGTCCCCGGTCAAGATGGTTTATTTACTAAAAAAGACATTTATTTAGGGTAAGAACGTCATCCTTAGTTAATTTCTAGTGTTGGGTGGCAATAGAGAGATTAAATAAAGCCTTAGGTTAATAGATAAAAGCAATATAAGCTCTATAAGCGCGTTGCTTTATATATCCTTACTTTAGAGAATTAATATTAATAACGTCGATCTTCTTACCTTAACCCTTTTAGCGTAAAGTAATAGAATCCTTATTTAGGGAGAGGATGCATCTATTAAAGAGTAATAGTGTTATTAAGTTAAGCTTTTCCTTTAGCTTTACTATAAAATTTGCCTTTACTAGCTTATCCTCTTTAAGAGCTAAGAATTGGTCGTCTCCTAAGATAATTATATTATTAGTTTATATACCAACGATTCTAAATAGGGTTTCCGTAGTTATAATAAGGAAGCAGGGATTAAATATAGAAGTAGTTATTAAAAGCTTCTCTTTATAGTACTTACTATAGGTAACCCACTAGTAAGTTCCTACCTCTGCAATTCTATATAATAGCTTAAGTATAACCATAATTATGTCTTTAGGATACTAGTGGCGAATTTGCTCCGGAAGGTATACTAATATTAAGCGCTAAAGGTGCGTCTCTAATTAGGTATAGGCTTAAGTAATATCTTATAAATAAACTGCTATTTTATTCTTTATTAAGAAGGGAGCTAATGCAATAATAACTCGCTGACTAGCTTATTAAATCGTAGGAGATTATATAAGAATTATCTCTTTACCATTATTATTGTAACCTTAAATAATAAGCCTTAATTTCTTAAATAGGGCGTTAGTAGCTTTGCCCTTAATCTTATTAACTATTTTTAACTTAAAGATATAAACTCCATCAAACTTAGTAGGGTTATATTTCTTAAATTTAAAGACTCCTCTTATAATAAGACCGTCGATCTCTTGCTTGTCAGATGCTTAGAAAGGAGCTCCTAGGGTTATAATACGACCTTCCTTTTAAAGCTGTTTTGCAAGCTTAAAGTTAGCCTTCTCTTTAGCTGTTATAAAGGCCATTAATAACTTAACTTTATTCTTAATAGTGGTAACAAATTGTTCTTTAAAATTAATAAGGTGTTAACGATTTTGTAATCCCTTTAGGCGACCTCTACCGCGTCATAGTTATGGCGTATCTACTACAATTATATTAGGATTATAGTCGCCTTCTAAAGTATATTAATCGTGGTTCTCTTTTAAGGCATCTTTTAGGGCATCCTATAAAGGCTCGGAATTATTATCTTTATAATAAGGCTTAATAATAGTTAAATAGAATTAGGTAGGTCTATAAGGCATCTAAATAGTATAAGTTTAACCATTAATTATAATAAGTTAATATAGGCCTAACCATCCTCCCCTTTTACGCTATACGTGTACTTTAGACTAGAGCGGCAGATTAAGTATAGTTAAGGTATTTAGGCCATTTCTTATTCCTAGTGTATTATTAACCTAGCGTATAGCATAGAGGCGTTGCACCTCCTTTATTACCTTACGAATCGCCTTAGCTTATTATATAACGGAGGGAGATAGTAAAGAATCGTTAGTTATTTATAGGTAGGCGCTAAAGACTAGTAATATAGGTATAAGTTTATCTAGGCCAGCGGAATTGTTAATAGCTTTAACAGCTATTTATAAGGTAAGTTCTTCGCTAGCGTCCTTTAGTTCTAAAGAGATAATCTTATATACGCGGCGTAATAGTGTATAATATCGCTCTACTTTTCTAATACTATTATATGCCTTAATAGGGACTTCCTTAACCTTAATTGCTATTACCTTTATTTATTATCAGAACTCTATAAATAAGAAGTTCTTTCCTATATTATAGACGATTTAATTAGGGGGTCCTAGGTAGATATTAATCTAGCATAACTAAAGGGTATCCCATATATTTCTAGCTAATATATCCTTTAAGAATCGTGCAGCTTAAAAGGAAGTTAAGAAGTTAATAACTTAGAGTACTGGCTTACTACTAAGATATATAACGTTAATAATAATATAGAAGTTAAAGTTATAGTTATCTTTAAGGGTAAACTTAAATTGGCTAGGGGACCTCTGGTTTATTTAGCAGTAGTAGCAGTATTTTATAAAATGCTTAATTGCCTTAACCTTAACTTTATAGCCTACTTACTAAAGAACCCTAAGTAATTAATAAACGGATAGGTAGCCAAAACAATAGTATAGTTAGCGTAATTCCGACTTAATTAAGTAGCTTTAAGCAACACTCTTTTCTAGTTAATAAAGGAGCAACTAAGGGTAACCCTACTTGCGCATAATAGGTACCTAATTATCTCCCTAAATAAGTATATTCTTAAGGTTATTAAGCCTAATACCTAATTTATTTATATCTTTAATATAAAATAGAAATAGAGTATTTATAGAAACAACGTAAAAAGTAATATACCCTAAGGGGGTTTAAACCCTAATTATGCTAAGAGAGATTATAGTACCTTTACTAAAACAAATCGTGTATTAGCCTGCCGTTAAATAGTTAATCTAAATAGAGCTATTAAGCTGCTAAATGGCTTAAACTTAAGGTTCTCCTACTATAGATACTCCTGCGGCTCTAGTATCTGGTATAATACTATAGAAGACATTCGCCGAGTATCTATTATTAAAGGAAAACGCGGAGCTCTCCTTTAGCTTATTAAAGATATCTAACTCTATAATAAAATAAAGCGTAGATTAGTTGTTAAGAATAGCAATAGTTTATATGCTATTTACCTTACTATACTTAGTAAAGTATTGGTTAGGTAAATAGTCCTTAATTTCTATATCTATAAGGAGCTATTCGGTCTTATTAACCTCACCCTTAAGGTCTTCTACGCCTTTATATTAAACTAGGAAGCTTTAGAAGTAGGCCGCAATAACCTTATAATTTCTAATATTTCTTATACTTTAACGGAACTTATTATATACCTCTTTTCGCTTATTAAGGGAGTGTCTAGTTAACTAGCAATTTAGCTTCTTATAAATATAGCACTTCTTTTAGTAATTACTTTAAAATAAACCTCTACTGGGACCTCCACGGTTGCCTTATAGTTAATATTAATTATACCCTCTTTTATATTCCCTACCACGGCCACTATATATTTAATTAGTCTAGTTATAATTATATTAGTTAGGAATACTTAGTTAGGTAGGGTTTTTAGTATAAAACTGTTAAGATTCTTATATTTATATCGTAGTACCTACGGCGAAGTATAGCTTAGTATATACTCCTTTAAACGTATCTACAGGTTTATATAGCGCTAAGTTGCACTTAGGAACGCTATAGCATACTAAGATAACCTAGTCCCTTAGGCTGTTCTTATTTTAGTAAGTTTTAGTAAAGCTATATTAGATTTTCTAGAGTTTATTAAAGAGTAGTTAAAGGCACTCTAAATAAGTCTTTATTAGGTTAGAAGCAATAACTCTTTAGAATATAATCTCCCGCTATTTAGATATATAAAGCTAGCAATTCTTATTAGTTTTAAAGTAGGCTCTAATAAGCTAAAGTATTATATTAAAGTTATAGTTTTTACCTATAATATAGTCGTAATAGAATATTACTACCTATCCCTTTAATATAATAGAAAAAGCGTAGTAGTACTAGTAGCGTTAAATTTTAACCTTATTACAACAGTTATAGAAGACCTATAGTTTTGCTCTAAGTATATTATATAGTTCTCCTTTAAACTTTTTTTCTTTATCTAAATATACCTTTATTAGATTCGTGACTTCTTATAGTAAAGGCTTACTAATTAACTAGAGTAGAGGAGGTAGAGGCGGAGTAACTCTAAGTAGGAGGGCACCTCTAGGTAGGAGAGTAGCTTTAGGTAGGGGGTTAGCGTTCTAGGGTTTTTAATATAAATTAAAGTTACCTTTTAAAGAATATGGGTTGTTTTTAGGTTTCCGTAATTAATATATAATCTCAGCTTCCGTCTATATTAGTTCTTCTATACTAATAATAACGGCCTAAATATTACTAGCAATTAGGTTACCGTTTTTAGTAATATATACCCTATTTCTATAAAGGAAGTCTTAAAAATCCTAAATAATATTAACGTTGCTAAGTGCCTAGGTATCAGCAGTCCATCCTATAAAATCCTCCCTAAAATACTCCCATAGTTGTAAATTAGCGTAGTATCTATTTTAGTAGAATATAATATAGTGTAGGAAAAAGCCGTTAACTTATTTTGCGGTATAAGTTGTTATATTAAAGGCGAATTCGTTCCAATCTTTATTAATAAGTTTCGCGTACTTAGCTACCCCTAGTGGTAAGGAGTCTTTCCAGTTATTTAAAGTAGGCGTAGCCATGTTTTTAGAGGGAGGGAAGTGTTATTAGTGTAGGGATTATCGTTTAGTATGCGTTTAGACGTATATTTATAATTATAGGGCTTAGGACTAGTTCTAGCCTTAAATCGCAAAGACTCGTAAAGCGTGTTATTCTACGTAATGGACGCAAGAATCCGTAATCTTAGAAAGGACCAGTTTTAGCCTTTTAAATCCTTAGATTTGTAAAAGAGTTCTATTTAAGGTTTAGGACCAGTTCTAACCTTAAAAGACAGCTTCCTCTAGCATAAGTAGCACTAGTATAGTAGCTCGTCTCTTCTTAGTAGAATACCTAGCTGCTCTGTAGTATAACAGTGAAGTTAACTACTAATTAGTGTTGGTTACACAAGGGGGATATCACGTAGCTACGGTTCGTAGATAGTATAATAATTGTTCTATGTTCTTCTTAAAGAAAGGGGTAAGAAACTTAAGGTTCCTCACTACGCTAGTGCCGCGGTAGCACGTGATGGCAACTTGCCGTATATAACGGCAACTTGCTACACGTAACGGTAATATGCCTTATATAGTGACCATTTACCTTTATTCCCAACAATAACCCTTCTTAAATCTTATGATTAAATATTTTCACGTATAACATTACGCTAAGGCTTACGATATAGGTATAGATCACGACTTAAGTATGGCTTAATTGCGATATAGTGCCAATTAATTGATATACGGCTCTAAAAATAATATCTATAACACTAAAAACAAGCTCTAAGCTACTGATTTTATACTAGCAGAATTGAACTTGGCAAAAGATTTGGGCAGTAAAGTTACTGCCAAGAGTTATGCCCAAATTGTCCGAATATTTATTATAGCCGTAAGTTTTAGCCGAATAATATAATCTAAATAGAGGGGTTTTAATAAACTGACGGAAGGTGTTCTAATAAAAGGTAATGTAACTTAAGTCAAGGCGATTATCGCGTACTAGCAGTATATAGTTAGTAGGACCTTTCGTTAGATTTAAGTCTTAGCAAATATCAGAAGTTTTAATAAATATTTTTATTAGAACTTTAACCTAGCCACCTATTTTATTTATAGCAGCTAGTAATTTTAAATTTTCTATAGTTAATCCTTGCCATTATATCTTCCAATCTTAAGCGCTATATTAATTAAACCGTTAAGCTAGTTCAGCAAATAAGACGCGACGCTGGCGCTGCTAAAGTTAAGCCTAGTTAAAGCCACTAACCCTAAAATATTATTACCGAAACTATTAAGTAAGCAATTTAAATAGAGCGTAGCTTAAATAGCGAGGCTCTAGAGCAGCCGCTAAGACATATAAGATAGGGTCCTAATAAACTAGAGTTAAGTAGGAGTAAGGATAATTATAATTGGAGGAAGAGGTCTTATATTAAAGTAGTTAAGAAGAAAGCGTTAGCTAAGCTAGCGGCTACTATTTACCATACTAAGCTTAATCGGCGTAGAAAGGATGAATTCTGGAGGATTTTTATATATAGGCGATATAAAGCTAGAGGCCCTAAGTATAATTAGCATATAGTTAAGAGCTTTCTTTAAAGGGAAATAAAGGAACGAATAAGAGAAGTAGATAAAGATAATACCTCTAGCCAAGAGATTTGCTAAAGTAACTACTACTCTTACCTTAATATCCTTATTAAACGAACTAATCTTATATCCGCTCCCCTAGAAAAACAAGTTAAATAAGCTTAGTAGTAGGCAGCAAAGCAGCAAACAAGGGAGAATCTTCATAGGCACCTTGGCTAGAAGCGTCGTGCGGGTAAGGTTCTTAATAAGGAAGATTCTGGCTTAACATTAAGTTATAAGGGAGGTAGTAAGGAAGGCTCTACCTCTTTTGCTTAAAGCTAAAAGCAGAAGCAGAATAACTAATTAATCGCATAAAGTATATAAAAGCTCGCCGCCGCTAATAAGAACTCAGCTAGGACTCTTACCGCTGCGTTTAGGGAGCCTACTTCTTACTTAATTACTACCGCGGATACTATTAGTTGTACGAAACTTAATAAGAAGCTTAATTAGATAGACGAAAGGAACCGCTAGCGGCTAGAGGTACTTAAGAGAAGGCAGGAGGAGAGGTAGAATGAGCTTTTACGTATACTTTAAGCGGTAGTTAATAGAAGGCATAAGGAAGGTAGTAGGTAATAAGAAAATACTTCTTTAGGTATAGATAGGGAAGAGGAGACAAGAAGCTCTATATACTATAGAAAAATAGGTAAATTCGCCTCTATATCTTTAGAGTACACTAAAGAGCAAAGCTTAATTAAACATCTAGCTAACGCCGCTTAACTTTTACTCTTTATCTACACTATATAAATATATCATTAATAAAGGTAGTAATAACCTAAACGTCTCTAATATTTGATTCCTCCCTTATAAACACGTTTAATAGTTTAATAAAAAAGCTATAACCTGCATATATAAAGTAATAGGACATAAGCTAACCTCTAATACTTAAAAGTAGGTAAGCAGCTTAAAGTTTAATTTAATAGCGCCAAACCCATACTCCACTATAATTCTCTTAGTTAATAGCCACTAATTAAGAGCTCGCTGACTTAGTATAATTGTGTAAGATCTAGAGTTCTTATATAGTCCTAAAACTCCCTATTACAAACTAAAAGCAGCGTTACCGTATATAAAGCGGCTCTAGTCTTCCAGCAGGAAGCTAAGCAGATCTTATAACTTTCTACTAAGATTAATCTTAATATAAAGCGTAGTATTACCGCTAGCAGAAGGAAGCCTAGTAAAGATAGCGCTAAATAAGCCGTTTAGAAGAATAATCGCAAGGTAACCAAGTAAGTGTTATTTCTTATAGCTACTCCAAAATTGTCTCTAATCTTCCTTACTAGGCCAACAAACACGAATCTCTATTCCGTTAATAAAGCCAAATATAGAATTGTCGCTAAATAAATTACCTATTGCCTTAGTATACTCCTTAATTTATTTAGCCGATATTATCTACTTATCTAGTGTAATTCTCTCGCCCTATCTCTCCATAATATTATCCAGAACCCTATTCTAGACTTATAAGAGCTAAGGTCGGCTTCTTTTAAAGAAAGGTATTAGGTAACTAAGCAATAGAGGATAAGCGCAGCGCCAGAGGAAAACGAGGAGTAACTCCTCTAATAAAGTTGTTAAGGCATTTAGCTAGCCGGATTATAGATTAATTGCGAACTTAATAGGTGGATTAATTACCTAAGCTAACTTTTTAACCTCATCTTTAGTAAAGTGGGTAAAAAACTTAAAATATTTATTATTTAAACCCCCTTTGTCCTTAGGTAGCCATATATTAATAAGCTTCTAGATAGGGCCAAATCTCTTAAAAGGCTTCTATGGCCATACTAGTTTAATGTCAGCAAATGAGGCAGCTAGCGCGGCAGCCATGGCGTTGCTATTATTTGTTTATAGTAGCTATAAAGTAGCAGTAAAAAATATACAACGTTCAAGCTCGTCTATACTAAGGATATCAATATAGTGGTGAGGTGGTTGGTGAGGGTAAGCCCTTAATTCGCTTTTATCGAAACCCCTACTTAACTAATTTGACGAAAGGTCGCGCTTGACGTATGTGTAAGCACTAAAACTTAGTGTTACCTTCCGTTAGATACCTTCCGTTAGTTTATTGAAACCCCTCTAATAGCCTTCGGTATCTCGCTTGTGCCTTATTTTAGCCACTATCCTATTACTTCTGTTGCTTAAAAAGAGATATAAAAACTAGTATACTAAAATATCGTTTTTTAAAAAAGGAAGTATAGTTAAAATTAAAGCCTTTTAACTATATATGTTTAAGCCTTTTAGATATAATATTTATTAAAAAAATTAATTAAAAAGTTTTTAATACTAATATAATAGCATAGTATATAATTAAACTTTGGTAGAAGGTCTAGGCCTAAGATAACCATATACGCCCTCGCGTATAGCTTAGTTAGATATATATACTACTATATCTTTCCCTATTCTACGCGTCAATCCCTATAAACGATCGCATAACGTCTTATAGTCTCCTTTAATGTACACGTTCTGCGCGCCTCTGTGCCTCCGTGACTCCGACTCCACGGCCCGTGACATTGCTATACTAGAACCGCGCTTGCCCTGAAAGTCGTGAAGGTCTTTAGCATGTATAAAAGCATCTCCATCAAACAACCATATTTCAAGACAGTGCGGATTAATCATTAGAGTCGAGATATAGGATCAGTCTTTCTTCTTCCGGAGTGCCGGTGCGGCTATTCTCCTGGTGTACCTCCCACCATGTTTCGAAAGCCGTCTGAACATCTTCATCGGATTTGATGAGAACAAAGTCCCCGTCATCGAAGTAATTGAGCTTGAAAAAGCCCGCGCTAACCTGGGGTGGCGTGCGCAAATTAGACGCGTGTGCAACGATTCTAAGTAAGAGAGCGCGGTAGGTAATTGTGGTCTTTACCTCCAGAGTAACGGTTATTTTGGCCATTGATGGGGTATACACCTTAACCGTGATCTCCGAGGGTAGAGCACCATCATCGAAGGAGGATCCAGTCAAGTGAGCACCAGACGGTTCAGAGGTTGTCAACTTTCCTGTAGACTCACCATCTGAGCTGGAGATTTCTGCGTAGGGGTTTATCACGGGTTTCTCCAACGCTATTGGAGAATCTACAGATGTTCTCATCACTCGTCGTTGGTGATTAGTTGCACTAGCCCACTCGTTATGGGAGCTTAGAAGCGGAAACACTATAACGAAATTCTCCACGCCAACGTCTGCTTTCCAGAATATCTGGCATGCATGCGGATTTGTTGGACGCTGCAGTGGTAGGACATCTGTCACGTTCTGAATGAATATTCTTCCCTTGAGACGCAGCCTCGGTCGTCTTGGGGGATTAATGTCTTGGGGCGCTTTGCCAAACAAGGCAAATCCGGATCTCTTTTTGGACCCAACAGGCATCTCTTTAAAAAGGCAGAGGATTTCTTCAAATAGAAAGATTCTGTACTATTTGGTGTATGACTGGTTAGCGAAGTAAATGAGACTACTCTAGCAGAAGAGGAAAGTACGATATGATTAAGCGTTGACCTTGCGGTGACGCCGAATCCGCGTGGAACGTAGTCACGCGGTACACAGTACCAAAGATAGAATATCTCTTACCATTCGGTAGATATGGCCTGGTTTCTCTACGTAAAAACCCCCGTGGAGGAGTAGATGTCCGAAAGTTTCCACTTTATAATGTTTCCAGTCAACGACGTCATCATTGAGTTCTTGTATGACTTTAACGGATTTCTCCTTATGTGCGTGTTCGGTGATTCGTTGGAGAAGAGCGGACAGCCCCCCTCGGGCCTCCGTAATCGCAATCCCCGTGTTCTCATGAGAGGGCAGATCATCCAGTTGCTAGCAACGGTTAGCTTGACCAAAATATCTTGATATTAGAGTCGCTCACGCCCAGGAACCATTGGTATCGCTTCAGGTGCTCAATAGGTTCAGAGAGGAAGGAGGACAGTCGATCCGGATGTTGCACTAGACGGAGACTTCTAGGGCTTGACACACTTTCTTGCAGCTTCCTGTAATTTTGCATAGCGTTTCTCAAGCTATTAGCCTGGTTTGACGCGTATGGCTCTATAATGGAGAAGGAATCCATCCAAGTTAAAAAGAGATCGGCCAAATTTTCATCCTGGTGTGGACGCGAATACATCCGCTCAACGGCGATGAGAAATCGTCTATGCATGTCTAGCACTCGGTCTAGGTTCAAAAAAATGTTGTGGATTTCGTCGCCAGATAACACAGTATTACGCACAACATGCTCTTTGAAACTGTAAAGAAGCTCTAGTTGTGACACATGTATGCGCTCCATTCTCACGAACCGCTCGAAAATCGGATGATCGGCTTGCAGCGACATTAAATCCCTGTTGTGTTCATCGGGCTCGCGCATTGGTAGAGAGTTTTCATAATCCAGGTTCTGACTACGGTCAAGGAGCCCAATAATACGCTGCACAACCCGGGTGACCTGAAAACAATCAGTAAATTACAGGTTTCATTAAAAACTTCCAAGAGTCTCATGAAGACATGCCACCCGCCCAGCTTATACATCAGTCAATAAGATGCAGTAGCAAAGCAGTAGCGTGCTTCGCATATATGACCTGAGCTAAAGCATAGAGATTTCTCAAGGGCAGGAGGCTAACTTACCCTGACAAAGCCATTGGTATCATCAGCATACAAATCAACAAGCATGAAACGCTCCGAAGGGGGCAGTTCGAGGTGCTCACTGCATAATTGCAAAAATTTCGACGCGACCCATTTGTCGAAATTTCTTCCCGAAAGATAACGCGGGATCGATAAAAGATCATCGGGGCACAGCGAATTGTGAATGGCCAGTAATACATCTCCTCTTCTCAGAAGTCGCCATAACAGCAATACGGGGTCCGTTTCTTCACCTCCTTCCTCTTGTAGAAATTGGGATTAATCGTGGCTTTAGGAGCGGAACATTTCCTAGACTAGCGAGAATAGCACGGGAAATATAGAAAATCGATTGTTCATGACCACCAATAGTATCCTCCGTGGTCGGGTTGTTAGATAGATCATCATCCATCTCATCCTCGATAATCAAAGAGTCTGGAGCGGACGGTTGCTCGCAACATGACTCAGGCAGCTTGAACCACGATGCAATTGACTCTGCAGTCGGACGCCTCGCCGGTTCCGGTTCGAGCAATTGGGCTAATTGATCAGGAAGAGGATGAAGTAAATGGAAGAAGTGGTTCTGCAAGTTCACTTTGCTAAGCTCGCGCAGCCACTCAGCCACAAGCGTAATGTTCTCAGCGTACGAGCAGAGTTGGTAACAAGCAAGCTGGCTTGCTAGCTTGGCTTGCTTGCTTGATTACTAATCAAGCAAGCCAGCAAGCTGAAAAGTCTATTTTGGGCAAGCAAGCAAGCTAAATAAGGCTCAGCTTGCTTGCTTGCTTGCCCGCTTAATAGGAAATATATATATAAGTTTTAGTCAAAATTTAAATCTGGTGATACACTTTTGGTATTAAGTTTAATGATTTCGCATACAAATATGCTCGTTTAATTGTTTTTCCGCGCCAAGATTTCTTACGCGTCAGTCGCGATCTATAATCAAGGAGATCTTTCTGCTGCAACCCCCCCTAAAACTACTAAACTAGTAGCTATCTACTAGCTCTACTATTAGCTATATCTTATGATCTTACCGAAGCCAACCTAAACGCGATAGCCACTCCGACGCCTATAATTACTCTTTCCAAAGCTATCGCTCCAGATACATCCCCCTTACTTTTAAATAATAATAATTTTAAAACAAATTATAATAGAATTAACTGGTAACAACTCGGCCGATATCAGAAGCCGTTTAGAGCCTTAGAAAGGAACGTAAGCTTTATTTATAAGTATGGATATTAGCTTTAACATCGCATTAGCAAGCGACTATACTAAAAATATAAGTATTGCCATCAGTATGCTCTACCTGGTGGCCGATTTAATATTACCTCTGCTACTTCTTCTACGTCCCGACACCTTGCAAAAGAAAGGAAAGGCCACGGCTATAATAAATATAGCGCAATTAAATTTAATAAGAAGCGGAAAGCAACTATCCTTAAAGTACTTAACAAAAAATATAAGATCTCTTAAGGCCTTACAAATAACCTTATTAGCGGCTTTAATAAAACGACCTTCTAGTAAGCCGTAATTAAGTAGATTACTAATAATAATCATCCTCTACGAGAGGTCGAAACACCTTCCTTCCGTATTATAATAGCTGCCGCCAATCCTAACGCCGAGAAGTAGATTTGGAAAAGCTACCAATCGGTTTGGCTTTATATAATATAGGACTACGAGGCCTATTAGCCAGCCGTAATTAACGAGCTTATATACGCCCATTTAAAGCTTCATTTCTTATTTAACGGCTAGACTACACGCAGTGGTAAACATTCTCTTACCGGCGTATATGTTCACCACCTTAATCGCGAAGGCAGAGTCGTTAATTACTTAATCGCTTTACTAGAGCTACTCGGCCGTTATACAGAAATTAACTACGCAGAAGTAATTGGTAACGTTCTTACCTATTTTAATGTCGGTAAAGAGAGGCTTGGCTATTTTATTACTGATAACACCGCCAATAATGGCACTTATATAGATTATCTATCTACCGAACTTAACTTTAAAAAGGAGGATTATTGGATTCAATGCGCAGCTTATACGCTTAATCTAATAGCCCAGTTAATTTTATTTGGAAAAGATAAAGACGCGTATAAGAATAAGGATTTAAATATACCAGTACGTTAATTGATAGATCTTAACTTCCTATTCCCTTACTAACCTCTACTAAGCAGGACGAAAAACGCTTCCTTAAAAAATAGTAAAGGGAAGGCCCCCTTAGCGTTCTTATTAATATCCTTAATTCTATTAATACACCTTAGCTTTATTAAATCTTTAAAAATTATCAGCGAGAGGAGCAGAGCAATCCACCAGAAGCCAGCTTTAAAATCCTTAAAGTAGTTAAGCCAGTTAAAACTAGATGGAATAGTTATCACAACGCCTTTACCCGAGCTGTCCTCCTTTATAGCCTAATTAATTTAATTGCATAATATATAATCACAAAGTATAAGAAGGAAGTAGCTCCTCTAGTAGCTAAAGGGAAGCTAGTGCCTCTACCTCCTCCAGTTATTACAGGTAGAGCTTTAACCTCTTACAATTAGGATGTTATTATTAACTACATTAATATCCTATTACTAATTCGCGAAGCTACTAAGATGCTTAAAGCCAGAGGCAAGTCGGGCCTACACAGAGCAATTTGGGAGGTTATTCCTACGCTTAATTGGCTGCTAAAGCTCTTTAAGGAAAAAAAGGCTTAAGTAGGTAAAGCAATAATAGAAGACTATCCAGATTAAGAAGCAATTAAGGATCACTACGCAATTAACCTCAATTGTGGTTGGTTAAAGCTTCAGAAGTATTTTAAGAAGCTTAATAAGACTCCTGTCTACTATGCAGCCGTCCTACTTCATCCTCTCTATAAACACTTCTGCAAATATACATGGGCAGATTACCCAGATTGGCTAATTAAAAACGACACAGCTTTCCTAAAGCTTTAGCTTTAATATAAAGCTCAACCAGATCCTCTAACTATACTATTAAATCAGTTACAGAAACGGGCACACGCGGCGTCAGGTAGAGACGACTACATTCGCGCCAATACTCGTGGCTCTCAAGGCCTTATCGACGTCGACGAATATGAGACTTAGAAGGCTCAAGAGCCTCTCAACGACGACCACCCGCTCGCGAACGATCCTATATTATATTGGTGGCAGGAGCGATCAACTCGGCCAAAGCTCTCAAGGATGGCTCTTAATATACTGACTATACCAGCTACAAGCGACAACTGCGAACGAGCATTCAGTGAAGCTAGTGATCTTTTAAAGCCGTGTCGATCAAGGCTCCGCCCTGATATTATTGCTGCTCTACAGTGTAATCGCAGCTACAAAAAGATGGGCTTTAAAAGGTCTAGTAGAAGTAGTAAGTTCGCTATAATCTATATAGGAAATAGCTAACATCTAGGTTTAGCAATAGAGTCCTTATTATTAAAGCCAAAGCCTCCCTTAAAGCCTCCCTCAAAGCCTCCCTCAAAGCCTTCCTCAACACCACGCCAAGCCTCGTGATAGCTACCACTGCGCAAATATACTACATAATTACTACAAGTTATGGCTGCGGAGGAGCTTTGGGGTGGCTTACGGCCTAAATTTTGTATACTACACCAAATTTCTATATAAAATTAATCAAGCGGCCAAGCAAGCAAGCAAGCTGACGATTTATTTCAAACAAGCCAAGCAAGCGAGCTCAAGGTGTCAAAAATTGCAAGCAAGCAAGCTGAGGCTGCTCAGCTTGGCTTGCTTGCTTATTACCAA
>Ga0307515_10014426_pt1 | contig 14650 bp, 8 predicted proteins | sample 17_EM_MG_FD_194513 | JGI IMG/M metagenome (GOLD analysis project Ga0307515, IMG submission 194513) | Populus trichocarpa ectomycorrhiza microbial communities from riparian zone in the Pacific Northwest, United States - 17_EM | ecosystem: Host-associated > Plants > Roots > Unclassified | place... | reverse complement strand
GCTTTATAAATTCATATAATGAAGGATCCATCATTTCATTTGGCTCATGAGGCTCATCGTCTATTTTTATGAGTAGAGTACCCATAGCAGAAGAAAAATAATTATGTTAGCACTTGAATCAGCTACATATCGGGGCTGGACTTTTATTTGAATAGAACAGAGTGCATTTCAATAGAATCTGAAGTGATATAGATGTTACTTTGATTTCACTTGCATGAATATACCTGGAGTACTCAAATCCTTCTCCAATTTGTTGTACGAAGAGAATAATATAAATAATATTTTAAATTTTTATTTTCTGGTTTAAGTTTTGAACTTGGAAGGATTACGTGACATGATATTAAAATTTTAATGTTTTGATTTCAAATCTCAGTCTTTTTATTTTTTATTTTCATTTGAAAAATATGTTAAATAATAATATAATTTATATTTTGAGATTTTATTTAATAATTTAAATTTTAAATTAAAATTTTTATTGATTAAGAAACCGTTTGGGAACGCGGTGCAAACCGCGTTCCTAAAAATTTTAAATTTTTTTTTTGTTAAAATTTAATATGTTTTGGATCATTTTGATGTGCTGATGTCAAAAATAATTTTTAAAAAATAAAAAAAACATTATTAATATACATTTCAGTACAAAAAGTTATTTAAAAAATAATTATAACCACAATGATAAGCTATTTCTAAATAAGCATATAGAGCAATAAAAGAAAAGGATAAAAATGTTCCATAGGCGACTGATTGTCCGTATTCTTAACTTGAGAATATAACTCACTGTGCGTACACTCAAAGATTTAAGGAACAGGATCCACAATGGCATCAGATTGTACCTTAGGTTAGGTAAAAAGATCCAAAATTTTTAACTGTTTAATTATCAGGAAGCCCAAGGATGTTTTATGTTATTTTTTAAAACTTAAAACTTAAATAAATTACTATGTTGCACGAAAATACCTTAAATAGATGTTTTTTCTATAGTTTTGAAACCCGTTGGCGATCCGGGGCTGGATCTAGACCGGGTTTAAAAAAAATAGTGAAAGAAAAAATCTGAGGTGACCCGGTGGGTTGACCCAGCAAGACTCGGTCAAAAAATCGGTTGCGACCCGTTAACTTTTGTTTTGTTATATCGTTTTGATTTAAAAAAAAAAACAGAATTGACCCGGGCGACCCGGTCAAAACCCGGAACCCGGACCTTGGACCAGTCCGGGTTAAAAAACTATGGTTTTTTCAGTTAAGTTCTCAAAGAAAAAAGTTTTGTCCCTGAAAAGGTTTAATAGTAAATCAAAACCTGCTTAATTTAAAATCATTACTTGTAGAATTGTGATTAAGTAGAAAGTTGATGGAATATATAAGACTACTCAAGTATTTGCTTTTACACAGTGCGAGTTTAATTGCATTTGTATCACACTTTTGGAACCTCATTCTTTCCAAAGTGAAGCTCTAGCTGGTTCTTTTTGCAATATCAATGTTACTGTTCTGGCCTAGTACTTTCCATTTCTGTTCCAGATCGAAATCTATGATTTTAATGTTTTTTTTTCTTTTGTTGATAATAGTCATTAATTTGATATTTTGATTTTAATTTTCTGTTAAAAAACTTGTTTTTAATATTCTTTTTAATGTTTTAGAATATTAATGAACGTTAATTACAGGGAACACAAATACATTTGCACTATGGACCATAATAATTTTTAAAAATATATATATATTTTTTTTCAATTTAGTCTTTTAATGTTAGATTTTTTAAGGATTAAGTTTTATAACTTGTTTTGATTTATTTTTTATAAGATTACTGATGTCTTAAAAAAAAACTTTGATTTTAAGTTGGTACTTAATTTTATCATAAAAAATATTAACTTTATTGTTTGCAATAGATTGATAATTAGGGAATCAAAATTGATGGAAAAAAAAATAAAAGCCCTTTTTAAAAAAATTTAGGGTCACTGCTTTTATAAGAGATTTGGCCTTAGGATTTTTCCTAATTTTCTCTACGGTTAGTTTAAATTTTATTTTATTTATATTTTAGTTTTTAAATTTGAGAGTGAAAAGAGAGGTTAAAAAATAATAAATGAGAGAAAAAAATGGTTATTTGATTTGATTTTATTGAAAAAAATAATCAAATTTAATATTATAGTATTCATCTTGATATATAAAAAAAAAGTTGTCATTAAATTTTTTTTGAACTTTCACGTTACCAGGAAAAGTAACTCGGGAGAGTTTTTTTTTTTTATTTAATTTTGTATTTTTGTATTGGGAATGCCCATCCTGTTTTTTTTTTTTTTTTTTTTTTAATGTTCTATGTGCTTGTCCCGGCCCGTTTATAGAAAACATAATGACATGGGAAACAATAGAATGTGTGAAATTCTTCTTACATAATCATCAAAATCCATAGGTTATAAATCTATCCATACGTACTACATCTGTATCCAATAAACTGAAATTAATCATTAGGGACTAAACTTCAAATCTGATTCAACTCTTAGGGACCCAATTAAAATCTGATTATCAAAATTAAGGACCAAATCATAACAATTCAAACTCCAAGGACCAAGAAATAATTATTATAAATTTCATGGATTAAATTGTATCTTTACCTTCTCCTTCTCGAGACTTTCTGCCGATTCTCCTTTACCGACAGTGGCTTCATCCTTTCTTCATCTTTCTTATTTCTTTAGGACATAATAATCTAAATCTTGTGTGGTAAACGTAAATGCACGTGCAATTATTTAACCATAACTATCTTCTTCTTTTTTATTTACGTTTTTATTTGTTTTATCTTAAAAGTTAATTTTAGTTGCTAAGAAATGATTATCAATCTATAAATATGTCATATAAATATTATTTATTTATATAAAATATAAATAGAAAAAAATTAAAGATAAATTACAATAATCTCTTTAAAGTATTATAAAATTAAAAAAATAAAAAATTAATTATTATTTTTTTACAAAAAAAAAATGAACAAAACAATTTTAGAAAAACAAGAGAGATAATATTAATTAAAATTTAAATAAAAAAATTCATAAAAAGTTTTTTAAAAAATTAGGCGATGCTGGGAATAACATACTAAGCCCGCGTACTTAGCCAAGGATAAAAAAACTTAAGTGTGTCTGAGCCTGGAAGCGCAAGCTAGCATTCCTATTTTATTTTTTTTTCAAAGCTTTTTTTTAAAATAAACAAGTCATTTATTATGGAAAATTACTTGTCACCTCTGGTGTTTGAGAAATTGAAGTTAAAGTTTTGAAACCTCAAAAACTTATTTTTTTCTTTATTTTCAAAACAATCTAAAAACCCTAATAATCTCTTTAAAACTCTAAAATAGTTTGTAATCTTTCTAAAAATTGAAACTTCAATGAATAAAAAAATTTAAGGACTCTGATTTATTTTTTCTAATATAATTAAAAAAAACATCATCTTTATTAAACTTTTATAAAAAAAAATAAATTCATTAATTAACACTAAAATCAACCTTTTTATAATTGAAATGTATCCGTTAAAGTATTTTTTTCATTCCTTAATATTTTTAGCTAACTTTATCTTTTCTCTCTCATTGTTTAGATACTAATTTTTTTAAAAAAAAAAATAGAACTGAAATATGAAATGCCAAACAACAAAGACCAAATAATAGATAGATTACAACTTTATGGAGCAAATTAAAGTTTTCCATACCAATATTCAAATGGGGTATTTTTTTTCTATTAAATTTGGTCATTTTTTAAGTTTTTTTTTAAACTAAAAATAAAATTTTATTTTGCAAAATCAATTCTTAATTCATTATTGTAAAATTCATTGACATTTTGTATATGTAAGACAACAAAAATTAAAAAAAAAATCTTAACATGTAAAACTATCTTAACATAATTTTAAAATATTAAATTGAAAATAATACAGTTTAAGTGATCAAAATTATAAAAAAAAATTGTATGAATAGTGCAATGAATAATGCATCTCGAGGAGGAGTAACAATACACAATATTAATATTAATATTAATATTAATTCCATAAAGTAATAACTCACAATCCACTTTGATTATTCAATTAATCTAAACCTCGTAACAATATCAATACCAATACATACAATCCCATTGAGAGTGCTTTTATTTATTCGCGAAATTGCAAATAAGTGAATGTCTACTAAATGACCATTGTACCTCTAAATCAATGCCAGCCATTAATTTTCAAATAAGGACAATATAGTCTATTCGCTCTAAATCTTTTTTAATTCCATCCAAGTCCACAATTCCTAGAGTTTTGTTGGGCCTTGGTGTTTTTTTTCCTACAGCTTTGTTCACATTAATTACAGCCTACCATTTTGACGATGTCTACCTCTGGATAATCATATCTCACTTGATTATATTTTGAAAGCCTTTTAGGGAAAGATGATAAGGTTTTTTTATTTTATTTTGGAAGGTCCATCCATTTTTTGAATATAAGAAATCTTATTTCTTATCTTTATTTTCAACGTAAAGTATATTAACAAAAAAGATAAATCTTAATTTTGTTTCTTATATTCTTAAATATAATAATATTTGTTTTGAACCTTTTAATTAGAGTGGAAGATTTGATTTCATCACTTTTTTACGAGGGTTTTTTTTTTTTTTCCCAGTGGATAATCTGAAAAAATCTAACTAAGAGAAAGTAGATTCGTTTCAAATGTTGAGAGGGCAAATTTATGCATGGATGTACAAAGGAGACTAACTTCTTCAATGCATAAGAAATAAAGGTATTCAAAAAGTGAAGTGAGGCTCAAATATAAATTTAAAACTTAGTGATCTTTTTATATACAGAAAGCAAATTAAAACTTGTGGAGTAATCAAATTACCTAAATATTTTGAATACAAAAGACAACTTGACAACTTATGATCAAAAAATTTACATTCATTGGATGATTCTTCAATTTTGGCTATCAATGTTGTGCAAGAAGATCAACTAGATGTTGCTAAAGATTTTACAATTAGATCTACAAGGAATATTTGTGATATTACTGATGATATCTTCACTACGAATCAACTGAAAGATCACATAAAAAAAGCCATCATGGACCAAATAGAAATTTTAGTTCAATCTTTATATTCTTATGCAAAGCCGTACAAACAAAGGATTGGCATGTTAAGAATGTCTTTGAGCTATCAACCACTAAAGTTTCAACAATTAGATAGCAAAAAGAATCCAAGGCAACATGTGGCTCACTTTATGGAGACTTGCAACAATACTAGAACTGATGGTAATCTCATGGTAAAACAATTCGTTCATTTCTTAAAAATGAAATGTCTAACTAGTACATTGACTTGGAGTCTTTCTTAACTTATATGTGGGAGCAATTGAAACATGTGTTTCTACAACACTCATCATATGATTAGCATGATTGAACTTATCAATGTACATTAATAGGTAAAGAAGCATGTCATTGACTACATTCATCAATAAAAAAACTTAGCCTCAATTATAAGGATCAACTCATCAAAAGTTCTGCTCTAGATATATGTATTCAAGAAATGCATTAGGAGCTATGCTATATTTTATAAAGCATTAAACCTAAGTCTTTTAAAGAGTTAACAACTAGAACACACAACATAGGACTTAATATTGCTACAATTGGAACCTTGTCATTACCTATGCAAGAGCATAAGAAAAATAAGTCTGAAGGTCATAGATTTGAAAAGAGTACTTCAAAGGTTTAGGGAAAACAATCTTTGGTAATTAACTTCGTTGTCATAAATGTACCAACTAGAATTAAAAGGAATGATCGCGCAACACTAAATGCTTTTCAAAAGGGTGAAAAAAAAAATCATCCTTTAAAGAGTGATAAGAAAAAGAGTATCAATTCCCCAACTTGGATATATCAAGGACACTATATGATTTGCTAAGTAAATTTAATTAAGCTATCAAAGTTGAAACATCATAAAAAAACAAATCAACATCATTAAGTTCACCTAGATGCTGAGCCTAAATATATATGAGCATGACAAGTTATCAGATCCAACATCATTGGATTCACCTACATGTTGAGTCTAAACTGACGTAGATTTAGCAAGCTGCTAAACCCAATATCCTAGGGTTCAACTACGTGCTGAGCTCAAATACATATAGATCTAGCAAGTTGCCAGACTCAATGATATTGAGTTCAACTATGCACTGAGGCAAAATAAATATGGGTTTAGCAAGTTGTTAAATCTAAAATCCTTGGGTTTAGCTATGCACTAAACTCAGGCATATATGAGTTTGGCAAGCTACTAAATCCAACATCCTTGGACTCAGCTACGTGCTAAGCCTAAAAAAAAATTTGTGTAACGAGCTTCCTAACACAACATCATTGGGATCAGCTGCATGCTAAAACCAAGTACATATATGTCTGTTAAACTACCAAACCCAATGACTTGGGTTCAACCATGTGTTGAACCTAAACAGACATGATTTAGCGAGCTACCAAAACCAACATTCATGAGTTTAACTATATGCTAAGCATAAATACATATAGGTTTGGTAAACTGTTAGACCTAATATTTTTAGGTTCAACTACATGTTGAGCCTAAACAGATGTGGGTCTGGCAAGCTGCAAGACTCATTGCCAGTGGACTTGGCATCATGTCAAGCCCAAATGAGTATGTGTCTAACGATCATTATAAGCCTCATGTTGGGCTATAAGACTTTCTTTGTTTATTCTTATGATTTTTAACATGAAATGTTAATGTTAAGAATACTCATCTCTCTACACTTCTAAGTGTATAAAAGTTTTCTAAGGGTCTATTATATTTTTATATTATATATTGTGTAAGAGATATTTATCCCTCGTTAATGATGTGTAAGTAAAATTTATCCATTGTCCAAACACTCAAAAACTTCTTTTCTAAGCCTATTGAATTTTTAAATATCATCAACTGATGAAGAAGAAATCGATCTTTTTGCCAAGAGAAAAGTAAAGAGGAAGGAAAGGGTTAAAAAACAACAAAAGAATCAATTGCAAAACGTGAACCATACGACAAAAGCTGATGCTTTGCCGAGCCATGTTCAGCTAGCAGCCATATCCTTGCCTATAACAGAAACCCTATCCACACAATTAATTAAGGAACAAGAAGAGGTTTAGCAAACATGTATGGTGTAAATTTTATAATTTACACTTTGGTCCCTAAAATCAATAATTGTTTTAAATTAGGCATCAAGCATTGATTCTATCATTTGATTTGATAAATTTCAATCGAAATTGATCCTTAAATTTTTAATTTTGACAATTATATTTTTTGGATGGAACCGAAACAAGTTCCAGAACCAAATGATATCCTAGCTTTTTTTTTTTTTTGATTCACGTGGGGTGTCCGGGCCAGCTTACGCGCACCACGACTATTCACCACGGCCCACTGGACATCCTGCAAGCCCAGGAGCAGGTAAGGCACCGCAGGGATGACAGACGTGCACATAGAGGGTCGAACCCGGGAGGGGGGGCGGAACAAGTCCATGATGGACCACAACAGCTAGACCCTCAAGTACTGAGTACACACGAGAGCTCGAACCAGGACATTTAGGCAGGGCAAAGCCTGCCAAGGCCACTGAGCTACAAGCCCCGTTATCCACTGTCCATAAATGAAACAATTTAATTTGAATAATTAAAGATATCAACTTGGTTGGTCTTAACAGTATTAAAATGGCCGTCCCAAAATCAGCCCTTAAAACAAGTTCAACAAGAAAAAGGACATGGCCAAGCATTGACACGTTGCATATACGATAAAGTCAACAAACACTGTAATTTTTTTTTATTAAAATATATTAAAATAATATATTTTTTTATTTTTTAAAATTTATTTTTAACATCAATATATTAAAATAATTTAAAAATATAAAAAATTAATTTTTATAAAAAAAATTTAATTTTTATAACATACTGTTTATAACGCAATTCTAAAATGGAATACCTATAGACAACAAAAAAAAAACTTATCATCAAATGACAACGTGGGACACAATCTGCATTATATATTGTCTTCTCTTCTGTTGATGGAGGGGTGGTGTTGGCTGTCTTTGTTAGAACAAAACATTTTTTTAAATTGCTCGTCCTTTTACCTTGAAAAAAATCCTGCAGCAGGGACGGGATGGATGTTTGTTGATTTTATCGTTATGCAACGTGTCAACGATTTTGGGACGGCCATTTTAACACTGTTAAGACCAACCAAGCTGTTGATATCTTTAATTAACATTGATATCTTAATTTGATTATTTGATTTAATTTTTTTTTACTCAATCCAACAACAACAAAAGGAGTCTAGTAAATGCATGCTTAAAAAAAAAAAAAAAAAAGTATAATTGCGCATACATTCAATTGGAAACTCAAGAGTTGTTACAAGTTCAAATTATTACCATGCACAATCGCTAGACAGACACAATCCAAGATGTTATCGATCCCAAAATCCCGACCTCTGATCTTACTAAAGATTGTGCTTTCTCTTGAGATCAGAGAGTTTATTAGGCAGCCACCAGCTACTGTAGATAAACACTAAAAAAAGGCTGTAGTAGATATAATGCAAGAGCACTCGTAGAAAAACTGGGTTGACAAATAGCAGAATAATCGAAGGAAAAACAACGGCCACCCCTGTAATGATGATTATTAACAACCAACCATGAGATCCTATTAATGCTATTCTCACAGAAAAAAGGAATGCCCCGAACATCATGAAAATAGCCAAACAAACCATGAAACTTGAAAACGCAACTGCAGCGATTTGGAATCTGGGATAACGAACGCTTGAAAAAAGAAGAAGGAATAGAGCTGCCACCAGAGAGGAAGATAAAGCCCCCACATCGAGAAACAAATAACCATACAGAAGATTCTCATAAGTGCTGTAATGGGAGGGAGTATAAGTAGTGCTGTTAAATTCATGACGACGATCACTTGAGTTATTGTTATCCCTTAATTGTGGCAATTGTATAACACCCGCAAAGGTTACACCAGCAACAAGCACTGCTACCACTAGAAGATTCCCTATCATGATCCTTGTTTCCTCTTTTGCTAGTGACCCGGGTAGTCCAGTAACAGGGAAAAGCTCCTTGAGGGATTTCTTAGGGCGGGCATTGACGAATAAGATCGATAATGTTATCACCTGCATATATAGCACGGGGGAGAAAACTTAATTGTTTAATGAGTTCTTGGCACTTCCTCAATTGCATCCAAAAGCGTTGACCTTCAAATGCCTTTCGCAGAACAAGTAATTTTCTGGAATGATTTAGAATTTTTTAAAATAATGGTATACAAGTTAAATCAATTGGGCTTGAACTAGAAGTTTAAAAGATTAGGGATGGCAAGTGAAAAAAAAAAAGGAAATAAGAAAGGCAATATTAATACCAAGTCAAAATACCAAACCGTTATTTTGTCCTTTGATGATGCCTTTTTTGTATCCATCTTATCTGAATCAACTTCTTTGCCCTGTCAAAAAAAAAATTACATGTTAAAATGCAGTGCTCTCTCTGTGTGTTATGGCTAGACAACAATGTAAGCGAATGAAACTGGTTCATGTTTGAGAAAAAGTCATTTGAGATTAAATGAGATAATTAAGCTAAATTAACTACATTTTTAGGGCTCATCAATTTTGCGAATACAAGCCAAGTAACAACGGTAGGATTCTAAGTTAATTGTTAATATAAAAAAGAATGTGCATGTATCATGAACATCATAAATAAATTATATGGGAACTTAGAAATTGATGTGTGTATTTAATATATAGAATAAATTGAAAATTATATAATCCTATAAAATATAGAGAAAGAGTAATTGTTAGTGTTAACTAACACAAAAACAAAAGCTAAATATATATATATATATATATATATATATATATTTTGAAGATTTTTTATTTCATGTTGCGAGATACTTTTAATTTTTTTTATTTAATTACATGACAATAAAAATTGATTTTCATAAATAATTTAAATTCTATAGGATAAAAAAATAATTTAAATTGATTTTAAATAAAAATAAAAAAGGTATTTATCATTTTTTTAATCAAAACCATTTTCCTTAATAATACGTTCCATTTTTTAATAATACGTTCCATTTTTTTACTAATGTTTTTATAAAATTGTTTTTTTTTAATAACAACCTATCATAATCTTATAAATAAGTTTAATTAAAAAATAAAAGAATAATGAATTGATGATTTTCTTGAAAAAAAATACATATTTTTTTAGCTACTTTTTATTCCATAAAATATAAAAGCAATTAAAATAATAAATATGGACAAAACTTTTTATGATTTTATTGAAATAAAGATATAAAAGATATCTATTTTATAAAAAAAACTTTTTTTTATTAATCCATCCTCTCTTTTTTTTTTTGGATAGTATTTTATAAAAAATATTGTTTCTTAAATAAAAAAAACTTATCATAATCCTAAACGTAAATACCTTGATATTCTCGTGCGCAGGGGTACTGTTCTTTGAATCAAACTGCTTTCGTTCCTTGGCACGCAGGCAACAAAGAGGAAGCCCAGATACCAAAATATTAAATCAGTAATACTTCTAAAATATATAGACTTTTGTCCTCGATAAATGATGATCAAATTAATAGCATACCATTTCATCTGTTTTTATGTATTCCTCTTCAAATATTTTGGAAAGGTCTTCAGCCAACTCATATGGTGTCCAATTTTCATTGTTAACAATGAAATGTTCAACGCGATTGTCACGCACAAGAAGAAATGTAGCCGTGCATCGGCCATAAAATGCTGCCAAGTGCAAAGGTGTATTTCCATCCTTATCTATCGCATTTAGCAGCGGTGCGACGAGCTTCTGGTCGTGTTTGAGTATGTACCTAACCACACTGCCATTTCCATATTTGGCCGCTACATGAAGAATGTTCTGCCCTTTCTTATTGAGGAATTCTTTTGGATATGGGAATATATCAAGAAATTCCTTCACTACATCAACAGAGTGACTTTTGCATGCTAGATGGATAGGATAGTCGCCTTGACGGTTTGTTTCATAAGCACCATCGTGAAACTTCTTTAATAGGAATCGAACTCCTTCCAGAAAACCTATGGATGATGCATAATGCAGTGAATTTCCCAACTCTTCCTCGGTGAGACGTAATAGCTCTGGCTTTTCCTTTTCAATTTTCTCCAAAATATCTGAAAATCAAAAGAAAATGTTTCAAATGAATATAAAGATGATAGCTTTGCAACAATTGTGTGTATGTAATTCATTTTCTAGTGAGTAATGAAATTGTGATCACCTCTGTTACGTTGCTTGATGGCAGCATGAACAGGGGACTTTCCTTCTGGTAGGGCATCACCATCTTCACTTTTTATAGGGAATGAAGCTTCCGTTTTCAAGAGATCATCAAGTCTCTCTTTCTTATTGTCGTTCTCAACTGCCAGATATAAAGGAGACTTGCCATTCTTGTTGTTGTAATAGGCCACTTCTGGATCTTTGGAAACTAGGAGTTTGACAACTTCTTTGTTATCGGTGATCACTGCATCATGCAAAGGAGTGTTTCCCTTTGTATTTGTCTTCCTCATCAAGCTCGGATTCGATTCCGCAAGAGATTTAATTGTATGACTGGCCTTTCCTTCTCTGGCAGCAAGATGAAGGATTGTGTCCTTCTGGCTGTTTTGGATGGTGATTAGAGAAGGAAATGTTCCAGCCAGATAAGATGTAAGATTGTCACTTCCATAGCTTACAGCTACGTGAAGTAGTGTATTCCCACAGGGAGTCACTAGCTTCTCCACGTGGCTTTTAAATTCCTCAATATTGTCCTGCTTCACATACTCATATATTATGCACACCATCTATCTCCATATTGGTATGATATTGTCCACTTTGAGCCTAAGTCCTCATAGATTTGCTCTTGGATTATACCCAAAAAGCCTCATACCAATGGAGATATTTGTTCATCCTTATATATCCATGATCCTCCCCATCCTTCCCATTTCTAGCCAATGTGGAACTTTGGTCGTATACCCAACATATAACTTCCTCTCTATCTTTGTATTTGCCATGTCATCTCTCGGGATCGAGTTTTCATCAATTTTTATTGCTACGCCTTCTACGCTAGACATGGCAAAAGAAAATGTTGAGTTAGTTGAATCAGCTATACATATCAGACAGCAGGACTTCAAATTTAAATAGACCAGACTGCATGTCAATGGAATATGAAATAATGTGAATCTTACTTTTTTTTATATTTGCAAGGATATATACTTTGATTACTCAATTACTTCACCCATTCGTACTGGAATCCAGGACATAGCAAGAACGAGAGAGCAGTCTTGGCTATGGTTAAAGCAGCATCTAGAAAAGGAAAAGGAAAAGGAAAAGAGGAAAATATGACCGCTAACTCAAAAAAAGATGACTGTCCCTGGGGAAATTCTTGACTTGAATTTATAACTCATATACACTGTGGTGCAGATGGGAGAATTCATATTTTAATAATAATTTTTATTAGTTTAATAGGACATCTAGATATTATTTTGCAACCTAAAACATCTACGTATCACACAACAAGACCTCTAATTCAAATAGAACTTACTCTGGTTTTATATGCATGGATACTTTGATTACTCAAATACTTCACCCATTTTTTCTGAAATCCTGGACATAGCAAGACACAGGGAGACCAGTCTTGCCTGTGGTTAAAGCAGCATCTAGAAAAGGAAAAGGAAAAGGAAAAGAGGAAAATATTTCGCCCAACTCAAAAAAAGGAAAATTCTTAACTTGAATTTATAACTCATATACAGAGTGCAGTTGGGAGAATCCATGGTTTAATGAACATGATACACGATGGCATGAGATTCTGCATCTTCTCGCGGTGATTTAACTATTCAATTCAAAAGATCACGTCGGGGATACTTTGATTACTCAAATACTTCACCCATTTCGTTCTGGAATCTTGGCTATGGTTAAAGCAGCAGCTAGAAAAGGAAAAGGAAAAGGAAAAGAGGAGAATTCTTAACTTGAATTTATAACTCATATACAGAGCGCAGTTGGGAGAATCCATGGTTTAATGAACATGATACACGATGTCATGAGATTCTAGATCGAAATAAACATTCAATTCAAAATCAGTCTCAAACTCTTACGTTAAGATCCATGAATATATATATATATATATGCGTCGACTGAACATCATTTTTATTTGCTCAAATTCTTTTTATCTAACCTGACGCGCAAATCAAATAGCTAGTTTGCAACTATTTCCATAGCCACTCAACAATCTAAACATGTAACTACCCGTAAATGTGCCAATCGCCAAAAAGTTAGTCATTAGCGCTAAGGTAACGTAGAAACTGTCCTCGACTATCATTATAGAGCCTCTCGCCACTTAATTTTTTTTATTCTATCGTAAATAATATTTTTACATTAATTTATGTTAATCAAGATTACTTTTTTGGAACAATTTTAAAAATGTATTCTTCATAAATATACGGCAATGGAGAAATTTATTTTATTATCCATATAGCATCTCAATTATAAATCCAATTATCTTTTTATATGTCGTATGTTTTATCATGAATCTCTAATATTTTCATGTACTTTTTTTTATGAATTCAACCATAGACTTTCCATATCAAAAGGAAGATGCTCTTGCTATCAAATAAAATAAAATAAATAAAAAGCTTGAGTGGTAATGGAGTACTGTTCACACACACCGGGTAGTCAGCTACTTAATTATTTTGGGAGGTCCATTATCATGGAATGTGTGTTAGAATACGAAATATATATTGTATTATTAATCTATTAACTTATCATGTATAGTATGCTACACTATCCAAATCATATAAATAACAGATGTAACTATCTTATTAAGTCAGTCTCTTAATTATCACAAACTTTGTTTAACTTGATATCAAAACCAATTTATCTTAACAGATTTGCGTTGGCCTCTCCGTTTACACTCTTCTTCAAACAACAACCCTTGTATTTGATTTCTATTGCTATTGCTTCTTTGCAACAATTTCATTTTTCATCCATCCAAAATGATTTCTGATTGCTACTGTTTCTCTGCAATGTTGATTCTCCATAAACAATGTTTTTTTGTTGTTTCTTTGCTACTGTCACTACTAAAAAAAGGGCTATTAGCATCTGAATTTAGCAACGGAAATATCCGTTGCTAAATTCAGTAACTGATTTGCAACGGATTAAACATATATTATTTTTTTAATATTAGCAACAGATTTTAGCAACGGAAAATCCGTTGCTAAAGACAACATAAAGTTTGCAACGGATAATCCGTTGCTAATTAAAAAAATAATTAATTAAATTTTAATATAAAATCAAAATTATAGAAACCGTTGATTACTTATGATAAAATAAAATCTCAACCATTGAATTTCTCTCCATTGCTTTCTAAACCTACAGGACAACAAAACAAAGAAAATTAATTAACTTCCCATCTTCTTCGTCCCTAATAACCCCCACACCCTTAGAAACATAAACAAAGAACAACAAAACCAGCAACCGAAAATTAATTAACTTCCCATCTTCTTCGTCCCTAATAACCCCCACACCCTTAGAAACATAAACAAAGAACAACAAAACCAGCAACCAAAAATTAATTAACTTCCCATCTTCTTCGTCCCTAATAACATGCATAGCTGTAGAAAAACCACCATCTCTTCATCGATTTGATTTTCCTTTGTCCCAAACTTTTCATTTTTTCTCATTCGTCTTCAAC